>Ga0209712_10000660_pt1 | contig 30059 bp, 50 predicted proteins | sample ArcOceMetagenome_FD_187443 | JGI IMG/M metagenome (GOLD analysis project Ga0209712, IMG submission 187443) | Marine eukaryotic phytoplankton communities from Arctic Ocean - Arctic Ocean - Greenland ARC118M Metagenome (SPAdes) (version 2) | ecosystem: Environmental > Aquatic > Marine > Oceanic...
TCAGATGCAAGTACATTCCAAAGACTGATGTTTGAAATAAGAATATATCCATAGACAATAATAAAAAACAAAATAAAATAAAATGGTAACACAATATAATAATTCAGAATCATCAAGTCTTAATTCAGACTATCCTAAAACTATGTCAATGCCAAACGAATATGGTTTTGGTGCTTTAGAAACATATATGGTTTTATCATTAGCAACAACTAATGAAGCATTTATAAAAAAAGGAGGAGGTACTTTCTATGGTATATCATTAACTAATACTGGTACATCAGATGCTTTTATAAGAATATTTGATAAAGCTAGCATTCCTGTTTCTGGTAGTGACACATCAATTGCAACATTTGCATTACAAGCAGATAGTGTATATAATTTAGTTCTACCTATTGGTGTAGGTCTGGTAAATGGTTTAGGTGTTAATATTACCGGTGCCGCTACTATAGGAGATGCTACAGCAATTGGAGTTAATCAAGTTGTTGGTTCAGTTTTTTGGAAATAAAGATTCTACTTAGAAAGAATTGATATAAACCTATATACTTCATGTGATAATTTATATTTGTCACATGAGGTACAATAACTTGAATAACATTCTTTCTTCATATTTTTAACATCATTACCACACTGGTGACATCTATAATAATTCATAAGGAGTTTTGTTTATTTACAATTTATTTCAGCAAAGGAGATGGGCCCAAGAATGCACAAACTTAGACCCGTTGGTTTCCCCTAGCTTATTTAGTATTATTCATATGAAAACATATGTAATAACATACACATAGTATACCCAATAAAATTAGGTTTAATATCATAGATTTCCTCTATAAAATTGATCTTTTACTTGTATTTCAGTTACAGTATCAGAAGTAACATCTACGTCTATATCAATCTCATTAGCATATGTTATATCTAAATCAAAATCATCAGTATTTACAGTTGGATTATGCCAGCTATTTACATCATCTAAGTTTACGTCTGCAGGGTTAATTACATCATAGTTAGAAACAATTTCTTCTTCTATGCCGCTTTGAGGATTATTAAGACATAATGCAGTAATAAAATCATGAAACTGTTGTGAATCATTCAGCCAATCTCTTGGGTGAGCTTTCTTCAAAGCATATGTAACATGATTATAAAATGACCACACAGTATCTGGTGTAGTATCATATTGGTATGTTGGTTTATGCATTTCATTTTTAATACAACTAAGTTGTGTAGTGTCAAGTATTTTTTCTTCAATAAATAATCTACCAACTAATTCTGCTTGTTCTTTAGAATTTAATGCAACACTTTTCATAAGATTACGGTCTTGTATTATACGAGTATAGTATTTTTCTGCATTCTTAATTTGATTGCTTAATTGCATTTTTGCATCATGATCAGCTGATCCAGTATGCTTTCTTTTATAATTCATCATGTCTCCTGCAATCATACCATTAAAACAGACTTTAACATATCCTCCAACAGCACATTGAAATCTTGTACTTTTATCATATGAATTAGTCCATGCAAACATCATCCCTAATTCATTTTCTGTAGATATTATATCATTTGTTGTGCTGGTAGGGTATATGTAATAAATACCCTGAGCTACATTAGCATTCATGCTAGATCTATAATGTGATTTTTGTATAACAAAGCCACTATCACTAAGTAACTTCATGGTGCTCTCTATCACTGTTTTATGTGATATAACTGTATAGCTTTTACCATGGTTAGGTAAAGGCGCATTTTCTAAATGCCATCTGGTGGTTTCTTTTGGTTTATTATAACCCATAGTATTAAACTTTTGAAGTGTAAATATAGTAAATTAATCTGACTCAGACAAGGGTTCTTCAATTAATTCAACTCTTGTCCATCCAGGAACTTTAACTTTGTTACCTTTACTATCTGTACAGATAGCATACATACCATCTTTAAGATCATATGTAAGTATATCATTATCTATAAGACTTACTGATGCTGATAGAGTTCCTAGATAGTGTTTGCGTATAATAACCTTAACTTTGCTTCCTACAGCAACATCATGTAATTCACCAATACTAATCATTATCTTTTACAAATTGACCATTAATCATTTTACCTGTACGTTTTGAGATTACGTTATAAGCTGATTCAAGACAGTATTCTAAAGATACATTCTGCATCTTAGCCTGAATAATCAAGGTAACCATAATATCACCCATAGCATCAATAATCTCTTCACGGTCATCACTATTGATAGCTGTGCAAAGCTCAGTTGTTTCTTCTAGTGTCTTCAATGCTTGAGCCATTGGTGTGGCCACTTTATCTGGTCCTTGAGTTTTATCAAGGATACCTTTTTCTTCTGCCCAGTTTTCAACTGCACATTCTAATTCAAAATAATCCATACTTTATATTTATTTTATTGTTAATTTATTAAAAAGGCATTCCCGGCATACTTCCCATTCCAGGTACAGCTCCCATTGGATCTACTTCTGTTTTAATTAATGCACACTCTGTAGTTAAGATCATACCAGCAACAGAGGCTGCATTTTCTAGTGCAATTCTTGTTACTTTTTTAGGGTCAATAATCCCAGCTTTAAACATGTCAACGTATTCATCAGTTTTAGCATTATATCCAAAACCATCTGTTCTTGATAAAACACCTTCTAATTTTACATCAGCACTAACTCCTGCATTTTCACATATAGTTCTAAATGGTGATTCAATAGCTCTAGATACAATATCTATACCCGTACTTTCATCATTAAAAGTATCAGTAGTTAGGTTTAGTATTTTACTAGCTTTAAGTAATGCAACACCACCTCCAATAACAACACCTTCTTCAACAGCAGCTTTAGTTGCAGCAAGTGCATCATCTACTCTATCTTTTTTCTCTCTCATTTCTACTTCAGATGCGGCACCAACATAAAGAACTGCAACACCTCCAGACAACTTAGCCAAACGTTGTTGAAAGACTTCTTTGTCATTATCATTATCACAAGTATCAATTTGAAACTTAAGATTCAAAACTCTTTCTTCAAGATAGTCAGCATCACCTAAACCATTTACAATAGTTGTATTTTCTTTATCTATAGTGATTGTTTCAGCTCTACCTAATTCATTTAGTGTAGTATTTTCAAGAGCCACACCACTTTCTTCAGAAATAACTACTCCACCGGTTAAAATTGCTATGTCTTCTAACATACCTTTTCTTTTTTCACCAAAACCAGGAGCTTTAACTGCAGCAATTTTTAAACCACCACGTAATTTGTTTACAACTAAAGTAGCCAATGCTTCACCATCTACATCTTCAGCTATAATTAATAAAGATTTACCTGCTTGAGCTACTAACTCTAAGACAGGTAATAGGTCATTCATTATAGAAATCTTTTTATTAATTATTAGAATGTATGGATTTTCTAAATCAACAGTCATTTTTTCCTGATTGGTAACAAAGTGGGGACTTAAATATCCTCTGTCAAACTGCATACCTTCTACAACATTGACATATGTTTCCATACCTTTGGCCTCTTCTACAGTGATAACTCCTTCTTTACCAACTCTTTCAAAAGCAACTGCAATTAAATCTCCTATAACATGATCATTATTAGCAGAAATGCTTGCAACTTGTCTAATCATATCAGAAGACTTGTCAACCGAAATAGTCATATTTTCTAAATGACTAACAATAAGACTTACTGCTTTATCTATTCCACGTTTTAAATCCATAGGGTTAGCACCTGCAGCAACGTTCTTTAATCCTTCTGAAACAATTGCCTGTGCTAATACTGTAGCTGTAGTTGTTCCGTCCCCAGCCAAGTCATTAGTTTTAGAAGCTACTTCTTTAACCATTTGAGCTCCCATATTTTCTAAAGGATCTTCTAACTCTACTTCTTTTGCTACAGTAACACCATCTTTAGTTACTTGAGGTGCACCGTAAGATTTTGAAATAATTACATTTCTACCTTTGGGGCCAAGGGTTACCTTAACTGCATTAGCTAAGGCATCCACACCATTTTTTAAACCATTTCTGGCTTCTACGTTAAATTTTATTTCTTTTGACATATTTTAAAATAATTTTAATTGATTTGTATTTATTGATAATATATTATTGATCTCTGATTCAATGGCTTGAAGATAATACAACTTATCTATATTGTATAGTTCCCATTTAGGTTTTACATCCATCTTATTAAAGACTGTTTGTACCCACCTGCCTGCTTCTAATTGTATTTCTCTTGCATCATCTTTATTGACTTTTATAATTTTAACTCCTTGCTTAGATATAAAGTATCTGTTAATTTTCTGAAGCTTTTCTTCTTTAAAAGATCCATTTTCAATACTACGTGCAACTTGTTGCCATTGTCCTTTAGATTTCCCACCAATACAATAGTCCAGAATATTTTTATTTTCTTCTAGATACTCTTCAGGTAGTACATCATTAACAAAATACTGATATAATGCTTTAGGAATTACCAATTTAGACTTATTTTTATGTAATTGTAAATCTTGAAAATCAAAACGTCCTTTAAGTTTAACAGGAGCAAAGCTAAACTTGTCATTATCTACCTTAAATAGGTAATGAGGCTGTTTTTGTTTAACTTCTCTCCACTTAGTAATGTCAACATTAACATAGTTATTTACACCAATATAATTATTAACATCTGAAAGTACCAATTTTTGGTATTGATCATGTTCTAAGTTTAAACTTGTAGTATGTTCCCACTCTTCACATATTTCCATATACAATTCATAGTACTGTTTAGGTATTATAGTTTCTACACCGTCAGTATTCTGAAGTAAAGCTATAGCACCTGGTATTCTCTCCATTATTTGCTCATACAACATCATCAAGGTTAATTGACCATTAATTGTAATACGCATACATAATTCAGGATCATAAAAGAAACTATTTACATCATTGCTAAGACCAAATGTTGAGTTAAGTATAATCTTATATACATAATTCATTGGATTGCTCTTAGGAATCTTCTTACGCTCTTCAAAAAACCATTCATATTGATCACTAAAAGCTTCTTTTGGAAAATGTCCAGGAGACCACTGATTCTTAATAGCCAAATTAGGGTAAAAAGATGTTACATCTGAACTCATAATTAACATATCATCTGTACTTTCATAAATACCTTTAGCCGTAGCACCGTGTGCACCTCCTAAACCAAAGTGAGTCTTCACATCTTTATAGTTAATATGGTATTTAAAACTACCTTTTAACTTAGATGCATCTATCTCAAGAGATTTAAATCTTTCATGTAAAAGTTTAAACTCAGGAGATGTAAATGAAACATATGGTAATATTATATCTTTTACTTTTATAGTATCCCTATAAGTTCTCATTTGTTTGAGATCTCTTTTAGGAATATTTAAATTTTTAGATAAGTAATAACCAAATATTTCTTTACTGATTCTTGGTTCTGAAGCACTAAACATATTAATATCATATGTCTTGGTCAACTCTTTTCTTAAACCTACTTGAGATTTAGATCTGTTATAGATTTCTTTAGTTGACTTGACATCATTAATACAGTATTCTAATATAGTGTCTAGATCTTCTTGAGTTCTAATTTCAGTTTCATGATGAATAGGCATATCCAATATGTTTTGCCAATCCATACTATACTGTATCCATTTAAGACTAGAACGTTTAGCAGGGTTGTCCCAGTGATGAAGTTTAAATACGTCTATTTGACCCATTTTCATTTTCCAAGCTGGATAGTCACTAAATTCTTTATTGTTTGATCTCTGTATACATCTTTGTGCATACTTATAAATAATATTAGCAACTAAATGACCATCAAGATCTAAACCTTCTTTATCTTTCCAATTGTTAACATTATCTAGTATATAGTGAGTGACTTGTGCATCAAATGCTAAACCATTATAAGATATATGCCACTCTTTATTTTTAATGTTTTCTTTTAAAAAACTTATGAACTCTGTCTGATCATTTCTTAACCTTGATATTACAAATATCTTAGTTTCTGTTGTTTTATAATTTTCAAAAACACCAGTAAAACAATCATAAAGAGTTTCATAATCCATTACCCAATGTCTCATGTCTATATTTTAAATATTAGTGCCAAAAAAAGCCCAAATCAATGAGCTTTCTTTTTTTTAGTCAATAAGGTGTTATTCTCTCAAAACTATTGACCAGGTAATATGACTTTTGAAACTGTTGTTTCTTTAACATCAACTTCTGTAAACTTTGAATAATCAAATGTTTCTACATTAACTGCAAACATGTGAATAAAAGTATCAATGTCAGCTTTTTCAGTTAAATAAAATTCAGAAAATGTATCTACCAATCTTCTTTCTTCTTTTACAGTTTTTCCTGTTTGCTGATTAGGAGTTTTTAATCTCATAGGTTCTCCGTCATCATTTAACTTAGGAACCATATGATATGATTGCTTCATTACTTTACTGATGACTGCTAAAATGCCTGACGCAGGGTCAAACATAGCTTCTGTATACGGTGAGTCCATGCTCACTGGAATTAATGTAAATGATTTAGCATTTCTAAACGTAGAATTTACTAACATCATGTTTTGACCTATTTGTGTCATTTTATTTTTATTTTGATTTAGACAAATATATGGAACTTCTTTTTAATAATTGATGTAATGTATGATTATTATCAATTAATGTTTCTTTCTTAAGATCTGGTTTAGAACACAATTCTCCTATGGCTTCTATAGTTTTAATATCAACTTTTAAGTGATATGCATATGCTTCAAAACCATCATCAGGTGTTAAAAATGTATGTATGTATTCTGCCGCCTTACCTTGATCCCCAAAGAAATCTAATATAGTTATTTTAGTATCTAAACTGAACTGAGAGAACATGCCTTGTATGAAACGTTCCATGTCCGGTTTAAATGATTCTAAATTAAAAATGTATAAATATTTATTATTTGATAGCTCTACATGATCTTCATATAAAGGATGATTTTGAAGATAATCCAAAGAAAATCTTTTAAACTCTATATCCATTTTAGTTTTGTATTCACATAGTAGTCTACAAGAATTCAAAGAGTAAACATTATCCCAAGCAATATATGTTTGCTGTGGGACATGTTTTACACCTTGTCTAAACCCTAATAAAGGATATAAAAAGACTTTACTCTTTTGAAAATAATCTGTGTAAACTTTAGCCATATTATAAAGTTACTTTATTTGTTAAAAACTCTATAGGTAATGAAAAATTTCTACTGTTGTAATGAAATTCAGCAGTTTTTATAGCACCACCAAAACCATCAGCCCATCTACCCATAGTTTCTCTTGATACATCAAACACATAAACTTGGTTATATGTATCAATTACAATAAACTTAAACAGCATATCATATTCATCTGCATCAACACCTAAAGTATCATAAACTAACTTCATATAAATAGCAGCTTGTAGCCAGTAATTATAAAAGTCTATAGTATCTTTAAAATCAGAAATAGTCTTACCTGTTGTTTTAAGATCACATATAGTAACCTGCTTTTTATCACTATCTACTTTATAATAATCAATATATCCATGTAAACCAAAAGATGAATCATTTAGCTTAGATTTAAGATATTTTTCACTATGTGTTTCAATAGGATCTAAATCAAAATCTGTAGTTACTTCTTCAAATAAAGACATAACATCTTTATTATTTTTAAGAATTTCAACTCTTTCTTCACACCTTAATAAAGTATCTTGGTCAATAACATCAACATTACTATTACTTATAAATTTCCAATATGGTTCATTATCTTCATTAACTACTTTTTTTAATCTTTGCTCATCTGTTTTAAGAGACTGAAAAAGATTTAAAGTTTTTAGTGATGCTAAAGCTTGAAATTCACAAAACTCTAATGTTTCTGCATCAGTATGAAGAGACATATCTTTCATTACTTTTCTGATATTATCACTTGGACTTTTACCAGGTGCAACATTAAACTTTTCATTAACATTTTCTGGTTCAAACAACAAGCAATGTACAAGCTTTCCTTCTACAAGGTGTTTATCTGTTCTAAGCTCACGGTCCCACAATATATAGTCCTTATAAAACAAGGATGGTGAAAATAATAATTTGTTTAAAGAAGAATAACTAAAGTTAAAATCTTTAGCATAAAACTCTTCTTCTTTCTGTTTATTCTGTTTCATTAAATTTTATTTTATTAAATTCTTCAGGTCTAAGTGTAAGATCTATTTCTTTAACAGTCCACATTTCAGAACCAGGCCCTACCATTTGATTTATTAATTTAGTATATAATCTTTTTCTTGTATTCTCAAATACAAACTTAGTCAATTTACCTCTATTAATCATTTTTGATATAAACTGATTGTATTGGTATATACTATGGTTTTCATGATTAACACCTCCAAACTCTTTTAATGCTTGACGAAGTGCTTTAACATTCACAGTATTCCAATTATTTGAATTTTTAAACCAATCATAATGCCAATAAAATAATGTAGCAACTACATCAAAAGATTCATTAACATTGCAGTTAGCTATCATTTCTACACACAAACTTCTTGTTTCTTGATCAGTACTAGTAAGCATAGAATGTATAGTATTATACTCATCATTTGGTATAATTGCTAATCCTTCATTAGTAAGATTCATAACATCTTCATCTAATATTATTGTACGTGAGTTATCTTGTAAAAATAACCATTGTTCAAAATCAGATTCTGACTCTATTACAACATCTCTTAAATCATTTGCAGATGGTAGAAGGTTTTTATTTATATCTTCTTTCCATTTATGTACTATATCTTCTCTCTTTGCTTCTATTACACCCTTAGTTGAATGATAACCAGCATATGAAAAACAAACATCAATTCTTGAGCCAGGTATAAACTTTTCAGGATCCTGAAAGAAATCATTAAATTTATTTACAGCACATTCACTTAGTAGATCTGACTGTTTCAATGAAGTTAAAAGTTTAAAATATTGATTAAGATCACGTGACCTGTGATAATTTGTCTTTACTAAACTATTTACATACTTTGGAGAAACAATTAAAATCTCAGCTTTTTCCTTATTTCTTATTACTTTACAGTTATATTTTTCTTTTAACAATTCAAATTTTTGTCTAGGAAGATTTAACTTAGGAAATCTATATACAGTTTTATCTTGTAGATTTATAGTTTTTTTATCTTCCAATACTAAGCCAAACTCTTTTAAATCATTTGCATCAAGACCATCATATCTATATGACAATGTTGTTCCAATAAAATATCCTACGTGATCTATTTCTATATCACTTGCATTATATTTTTTTTTATTATCTACTAATTGGGGTAATGTTATTTTATAAATCATTTTTCATATATTTTTGATATTCTTTTTTAACAGCTACTTTAAATGTATAAAGGTCCCTATTATTAATTGATATTTCTTTTCTTACCATTGGCTCTAGATATCTAAAGGTAGTTTTGCATAAGTTTCCATTTTCTTCTAACCATAATATCATACTCTGAGCACTTTTTCTTTCAAAAGATACAAAGTTAGATTCACTTAACCAGTATTGCAAGTCTTTATCTCTATTGTTAGCATAAGTTATATTACTACAATTTTGCGCAAACTGCCACAGTAAATGATAGTTTTGTTTATAATCTATAGTAGGTATAATTTTAAGAGCCAAAGCTTTATCATCACCATGAGAATTTAATTGTACTTGTAAATCACTAAGAAGTTGTTCATCAAGAACCGTTTTATTAGCAGAACTATATAATACTGTTTCAGGATCAATTACACTTACACTAGTTGTATCAATAAGATACGCTAAGTTTATAGCCATCCCTGTTAACATCCACTCATCATAAAGACTATTTTCAATATCCAAATCATAATACCTTACACTTTCTGTAAGCTTAGGAGTTAATAAAACTTCAAGGCCTGAATTAACTATTGCTATTTCTTTAGGATGTGTTGCAGTGTTTCTACCTTTTGTAGTTTCATAGTTCCATATCTTATTCATCATTATGGTAGAAGGTATATTCTCTGCATTTTCTAAACGGTAAGTTGATATATCTTCATGTCCTATAATTAAATCTGCCAATGTATAATCATTTGTTACAGTTATACTGTGCTCTCTAAGAGCTGCTTTTAATCTATCTTGAGATACATTACACTTAGGTAATATAAAAGCTTTCTTTTTGGTTCTAAAAGTAATACCATCTTCTGTTGGTACTGTTAATATAGTTTGTAGTTTTTCATATGTTGTTTGATCTTGAGTACATAATACTTTATCAACTACCCCGGAACTAGAAAGGACACCATAAATAGTGTCCTTCTCTAATCCAAAGTAAGTTAAAGCATCAGCATCAAAATCTTGATATACTGATTTATTTGCCATTTTATTTCATTGTCATTTTAATGATTGCTGGATTCATCATCATTTTGTTAAACTTCTGTTTATTACCATTAAAGATAGTACGTACAATTAAATACTTAAGATCATTAGTAAAATAATCTTTAGTACATAAAGATATTAATCTATCAGTAATTTTCTGAGTCACTGAACTTTCTTTAGAATATACAACTGAAAAATTACCAAGTCTTGTAGCTAACGTTGCAGCAATATCTGCACGGTAAGTATCATCTTGCCCTACACAACTTCTAAGTTCACCAAGAATATATGATTCATTTTCATGAGTCAATAAATCTTTTGGTGTTACTAATTTGTCCAATTTATTATTAATAAAAGTAGTAAACATAGATGCAAATGTATCACCTACAGAACCTTCACCAATCATTTGAATTAATGATAAGTTATCTTCAAAGCTATCAAAACTAGATATTGCATTAAAGAATGTTGTAATAGATCTTGCATTAGTTTCTTGTGTTACTAGCTCAGGATGTAATAATAAAAAGTTAATACATCTTGTATCTATACTTGCACTTTCCGCCCACTCAGCCCATACGTTAACATCAAACTTAAGATTTGCAGTTACATATCTAGTCTTCTGTGCACTATCTACACTGTTAACCATATAGTCACCATTATCCGGGTTAGCTGTTAATATAATATGCCAATCTTTAGGAAGGGACCATGAAATATAAGTTTGTCTATCTATTAATTCCATAACTGCTTGAATAAACCTTGTATCAGCTCTATTCCAATCATCTAATAATAGTATACCACCTTCTTTAGCATCTGCAATCCATTCTGGTGCACAGTAAGACATTCTATTCTTCCCTGTCATCTTGTATCCTGTTTTAAGATATTCCTGTACAGCAAGTTCATCAACCCACATACCAACTTTTTTAGTTATTGTTGCAGGCATGTTAGCTAAATCTGCTGAAGCGGCAGATCTTTGTGCTGCAGTATATGACAAGTCATCTAATTTCTTAGTTGGGACGTTAACTATTTTTTCTTTATACATCTGAAATTGACGTACAGGAAAACCCACTAGGTCACCTAACTCTTCTATCTGAGCTAAGTTTAATTTAACAAATTTTAGATTATTATCTTGTGCTAATTCTACAATAGTAGATGTTTTACCAATACCTGATTCACCTACTACTTCAACTGATACTGGACTTTTTCCATTGGATTGTAAGTACCTGTTATTTGTAATTATATGATTTACAAATCCTTTTAATTCCGTTACATTTAAATTTACTTGTGCCATTTTTATTTTTAATTTAATTTAATTACTTGTCCTGGTAAATCATCATTTACATCAGATATACTACTAAGTACCCATAAGGCATTATTAGGACATTTTTCTGGAGCATATGCTTCACCATCTGTTAAATATATCAATGCGGTATAAATACCTTTTTCATTGTAGTGATCAATAACTGGTTGGAAGCTTGTCCCACCACGACCATGTATTTCCCAATCTTTCTTAGGTTTAAATTCTTCTACTGTTCTAAGTTGTGTATCACACTGTGCAACTGTAATTTTATGACCTGTTTTATGCATATGAGTTAATTCACTAAAAAACTCTTTAAGCTCATCATTATTTACAGATCCGCTTGTGTCAACACCAACAAGTATATGATTCTTAAATTTAATCTTTAATCCTGGACTTGCAGCATAACGTTTATTATATTTACGTCTTAGTTTTTTAGTATATACAACACTAGAATTACCTGCAAATCTTCTTAAGTAAGCTCTCCAATTAAACTTAGGTGGATCAATATGCATAAGTCTACTTATTAAATCAGAAAGTTCTCCTGGTATATCACCACATTTCTTTTCAGTTTGTTCTGTAGCTTCTTTAAGTTGATGATCAATTTGTTTTTGAACTAACTTTTTATCCGCTTCAGGTAACTCTTCAAAATCATTCCATGTGCTATGACAATATGGGCTATCACCTTTCATCTGGTCCATTAAGCTATCTAATGATGGGCATTCCCCACTTCCTTGTGCTTCTTCTAATAATTCATAGTACTTTTTAGTACCTGCTTTAACAGGAAGATTTAATTCAGGAAAACTTGATAATAATAAACCACCTTCAGGTAATTTACTTTCCAGTATGTACTGGTTTATTTCTAGATCAGCGGCTATATTAAATAGTTTATGATCAGAATACAGATCTCTTAATAATAAATGACCAAATGCAATATGCAATAGCTCATGTTTTATTAATCCATATCTATGGTCCTCACTTAAGTTCATAAAGAACTCAGGGTTTATTGTCAACTGCATACCAATACCATTTTTACTTACACCTGCTGTAGGTATACGTTCAGTGTATTCTTTATTGATACCAATTAAAAAGAGCCCGTAAAAGGGCTCTGTAAATATTAAACTTTTGGTTGTCCTAGCAACCTTTTCTTGTACTATCATGTTATTTCTTTTAAAATAGATAAATATAAATTTGTTGCTGATTTAGAATTTTTTATAAGAGTAGTTAAGTTACATGTCAATAATTCTTTATAGGTATATGTAGTATCAATACTACTATAAAAGGTTGCCCTTTTATCAAAGACTAATGCTTTTGCAATTAATCTATTAGTAATATTTCTATCTGCTATATCTAAATTTTTGTAAAGTGTCAGAGCTAATTCAACATCTTCATTGTTTTTGCTTTTGATCATCTGTACTATCTGTAATAATTCCTGACTTGATATTATTTTCATCTTCTAGTATTTCAATCCATACTCCTGGATTAGATTTATCATATGTATATTGTTCAAAGACAGGTAGAATAAATTCCGCATTATCATCTTCAATCCAACCTGCTTTAACCATGTCATCTTGCACGGTCTGTGCAGGATTAATATAATCAAATTTATGACGTGTACCTCTTATAAATTCAAAAGATATTTTAGCTGGTAAATCATGTTTAGCTAGTTCAGCCTTAAATTCATCATGATATTTTGCATAATAATCTTTAGCTTTTTTTCTATAATTCATTACTGTTTTGCTAGCAATAAAGTATTTACCTGTCCATCTACGGCCATTCTTACTACTTGGTACTGATCCTGGTATAAACCATTTTTTATTTGACATAATCTTCAATTATTTCTACTTCAGTCCATGCTACTAAATGTACTACTTCACCATTGTCTCTGGTACAGTAACTATACATTCCATCTATAGATCTAAAGTTAAGTTCTTCTCCTTCATCAACGGGAGGAGCTCCGGGTGGTACCTTATCTTTGGTAACTATCTTTATTCTACTATTGTTGGGTACTTTGTGTAATTCCATATTATTTTATATTATTTTAGATTATTTCTCCATCAGGTTGCAAATACATATCATCACCTAAATAAACACCTTCTCCTTGATCTTGGTCTTTTAAAGAATTATACAAATCAATCATAGATTGATCTTTTGTTATTATTTTTTCCTTCTTCTTCATGAAAATGGATCATTATTCCAGTCTTCTGGCCATAACTTCTTAGCTATTGCTTTTCCAACTATCATTACTACTGCGGCTATTGCTAGCCAACCTATTGCTTCTATCATATTTATTTATTTAATGTTTCTTTCAATAATGGTTTTAGCATTGCATGACCTTATCAAAACCATGTAACTTCATAGCATCTGATATGTCTTTACATATAGTTGGTACAAAACCGTTAATTTTATATGCATCAGCATATCTTTCAACAGCTTTAAGGCCAGCCTCATCATTATCAAAGAGAGTTATTACTTTCTTGTATTTCTTTTTAAGTATAGCAATTACATGAGGCTTTATCATTGTATTTTCACTATCAGGTGCTAATACTTCTAAATTATAACCCATTCCTTTTAAACACATTGCATCTTTTAATGATGAGCATATTACAAGATATGGTTGGTTATATTTTAATTGGTCAACTCCTTGTAAATAAGATTTAACTTTATGAAATTTGTGTTTTTTACTAAATGGTTGATATATTTTATAAACTTCATTATTTTTATCAAAGTATCCATAGCACCATTTACTACCTACCTGTAAAGATCTAAACTCACCGTTATCTTCTTTAGCCATATTATAGTACTCAATAGGTTTTATATTATATTCTTCTAAAACTGTTTTACCAATTCTAAAAGACAACCAGAACTTTTTATCTTCTATTGTCCAATCTCTAGTTTTTATATAATCTATTTTCCATTTAACTACAGGTTTAAATGTTTGTTCTTTAAAATCCGGAGATTTAATATGTATATTATAATCATTTACTACTTTATTCATAGCATCTGTATATGATATATCAAACATAGCCATAACTAAATCTGTTTTGTTACCCATCTTACCAGTTGAAAAATCCTTAAACTTATATTGCATAATGTTTTTATCAACATATATACAAAAGCTAGGAGTCTTCTCATTAGGATTAAATATAGATTTAATCTTAACATCTTGACCTGTTAAAGTTTCTGATAGATTTAAATAATACTGAAACGCCCAGTAACTTGGTACATCTGAGCCTTCTCTTACTAAATTTTTAGTGTTAAACATTCAGTGTATTGTTTTAAAATAAATCAAGGGGTGCTGCCGGGTCCTTTCGGAAACACTATGCAGACACACCCCTATCATTACTTAAATTAACTAATTATAAATCAAAGTCATCACCTGTAGCTGTAGCTGGTTCAAAGCTTGTAGTTGTAGGTGCGTTTTGCGTTTGGATCTTTCTTAAATGATTTTTATTATTTTCATCATAAGTTAATAACCTAGAGTTTTCTTTATCTATAGCTTCTAAAGGTATACCTTCTTTACTCATTTTAGGTAAATATAAATCAAAGTTTATATAACCTTCTTTATTTTCCCACTCACGGCCTCCTATACAAGCATTAATATACTCACTATTAGAAAATAATTTATTACACTCATCCATAAAAAGCTCAATAGTATTTGCTTCTATTTTATCTAAGGCTTCTCTTTTATTAAGAACTTCACTTAAATATACCATTCCTTTTAATACCTCAGTATCTTTACTGATTTCTCTACCTGATGGTAATATAGCATCTTTATATGGGTATTGTGAAAATCTAACTCTACCTACTTGGCCAAGATAACGCTCACTATTAGGATTATTCATATCCTTTGAGAAGCCATTAAATTCACCTGTTATAGGTTCAGATTCTACATTTAATACAATATTAAAAGATTCAGCATCATATGGTGTTGGATCAAATGATATAGAATTAATTTTAACTTTTTGATTACCTACTGAAATTACTGGTTTTGTGTTGCCTGACCCTGCAGACATGTCTTTAGTACTTAACATAATTTTTGATTTTTAATTAATAGATTATTCTTCATATTTTTGCATGCATGCTTTTACATACGCTAGGTCATTAGGGATAAAAGAATCCTCAAACATACCCATTGGTGATTTACATGTGTTCTCTCCTGAGTTTTGGGTTTCAAAACCATATGAGAGTTCACCATCATCATTTTTATTTACTTTTCCAAATAGCACAATGGAAAATAGGCCTTCCAAAGTTAAAGTATTATCTATCATTTTACCAATAGTTTTAGCTTTAATTTTTCTGTTACCGTTTATATCAGTTGAATCTTCTGAATGTGTTAAAAAGATTACAGTTAAGTCATCTCTTAAATCTTTAGGCAACTTTGCCACCATGGCAAGGTTAGCTGCAATTTGAGTAAACTTATCATAACCTTTCTCATTAGCTCTGTCAAAGTATTCAAAAGAACTCATATATTGCCAGTCATCTACAACTAAAGTTTTGATCTGTAACATTTTATCACTAACGTGCTTCATTGCTTTAATAATACCAGGAGCACTAGCTGCTGATGTTAAATTTCCTTTTGGATTTTCTTTACTAATCTGAGTATACATACTCTTATAGCCTTTGAATGGTAAAGGTTTGTTTGCAATATTTATAATGAAAGTCTCATCTGGATTTAATGTTCTGATTGAGGTAGACTTTCCGGTACCTGAATCAGCAATTACTAATACGCTTTGTGCCATGTTTACTTGATTAATTTAGTTATTACTTTTGTTAATGTTATTAATGTCTGATTAATTTCTTCTAACTTATCCACTGTTAATGATGATGTTGTTGCTTCTGGATCAGCTATATTAAAAAGTTCTAATTTTTTTTGTTGCATGCCAAGATTCAGCTTCTCTTTTAACAAAGGCAACTTAATATTTTTGCTAGTAATATCATTTATTACTTTTAATTCACTAACCGGTATAAGGTGTCTTTGAAATCCTGAGTTAGAAGTAATAAGTTCATACTCAGATTTCCAATGTGGATTATAATGTAAAAGATATAATGTTCTTTTTGGATCTTCAGAGTCATAATCTATACTTACAAACTCTGTGTATATATCTGATTCTTTTTCAAGCTCACTAGGAAAAAATGATACATGCAATTCATCTTTTCCTGATGGTCTATACGCCATCTTAGGTATATATAATGCATTAATTTTACCTTCTGTTTGAAAATAATCTTCATGCATTGTCTTTAAGTTTAAAACTTTCTCTTTACGTTGCTGTGGTGTTAATCCCATTTTATTTTTATTTATATTTTGTGTGTTCATTTTTATATTTTTTCATATATATATGTATTATATAGTTGGGGAGCAGTTGGGTTGGGTGAGCAATTACCTACGTTCTTGTTGACCCGGTGTATTCATCTCCTCAATTTGCATTTGTTCAAACTTAGCTTTAAAGAAACTCATTCTTGCATCACCATTTCTTGCTTTAAGAAAGTGTAATACTAATGTTCTATCATTTTCTATGATATACCTATCAGGCCCATAGAACCTAATCTTTTGTTTAGCCGGTCTATTAATACCTATTAACATATCTGCATGTTGTAACATTGCATCTGATCCAAATATATCTGATTCAAGTATATAATTACCATACTTACCATCTATAGCCCTGTCCGGGTTATCTATGTTTCTATTAAGTTGTGATAAAGCAATAAATAAACAAGGATAATCTCTTTTACACTGAGTAAAAAATTCACCAAGCTCAAACATCATATCTAATGTATTGTTTTGATAAGGTGCTCTTTTAACTAACATAGTATGATCTAAAGTTATTATTGTTTTTTTCCCTTTATGCAATTCCATATACATATCAACTTGTTCACGCATTTGATTTACTGTTAATGGTGTACTAATAATATCTACTGGATTCTTAACTCTTTCTTTAGCATACTGTAAACAATTGTTTAATACATCAGGTTGTAATATACTACCTGCACTACATAGTTCTTTGTATGTTTTACCAGTCATAGAACTGAACTCTCTAATAGCTGATGTTCTACCAACCATTTCAAATTGAAATTCTAATACTCTAAAGTCATCATTTGGATTTAAAGCAAATGATTCTCTAATAATTTGATCTTTAATTAGCGTTTTACCTGATCCAGGTCTACCACCAATTACAGTTAAAGTATTCCATTCTAAACCATCAGTAGCAGCGTCATTAAACTTAGGCCAAGGTGTATATATAGATTTCTCTTCACCTTTAGACCTAGCACTCATATATTTTAATGCTTCACTAAATGCAGCATGTTGTCCTACCCATGATTTATCAGTTTTACCCATTTTCTATTATATTTATTACATCTGTTATATTATCTATACTAGCTTCACAACTGTCAGTCTCAGGGCTCCAAGAACCATCTCTTAACATTTGAAAATCTTCTAAAACTAAATTTAATTTTTGTAATACTGTATTTACTTTACTTGGTGTCATACTACTGTTTCTTTAAAATGTTCATCTTCTGTACTTACTCCATCAACAATCATATCACAATAATCAGCTAATCTGGAATGTTTAACTTTATGTTTATCTTGTTTAGATATAAAGTATTGACTAGTTTGCATATATAGATAATCAGCATCTCTGTACTCATTTACATACATCTTGGTAGCTTTAATAATGTCTTCCCATGTATGATCATAAGTTTCAAAGAACCATCTAAAGTTCTCTCCTAATGCTTTTACATTATTTCTTGCTGGATTACCACTTGGTAGCTTCTTAGCAGGAAATATTTCTCTGTAGGTATGAATTTTATCAAGAAAATCTTTACCCATGAGTTGTATATCAGTTTTCTTTTTAGCTTTGACAAAATAATTATCTAGCTTAACACAAAATAGTTTAGCTGTTGGTGTCATTATATATTTATCATCCACAAATTCTAGAAAACCTAATGCTTGTAATTCTTCAACATCAAGTTTACTGGTTTGAGGCCAAGAAATGCCTTGCTTCATTCCAAATAGGATCAGGCACTGATTTGGTGTCATTTTCTCTTTCAATATCTTCTGTAATAAGTCCCACATAATTATCTATTTTGTTTTGTAATTTTTTAAGTATTCTAGTAAAGTTTTCATCTTTAGTATAAACAGCATTACTTACTATTTTACAAGAATTTATAACAGTTGCATGATTTCTGTTAATTGCTTCACCAATAGCAGTTTTAGAGTAACCATCATTATTAGCTAAAAAACTCATTACTTGTATATACATTATAAAATCACGCTCTCTTGATCTTGTATCAAAATTATAATCTTTAAACTTTGGATGGTCTTCAACAATAGATAACATAGTTAACGCCTTGTATGTTTCTAATGTACAAGCATGTTGATTATCTGTTTTAGGTGATAGTATAAAAAGCTTTATATCATGTTCTTTATAGAACTCTAACTTAAATTTTTTTATCTGAGTTATTTGTTTAATTTTCTGTTCAATCTTTTGATTATCAGTCATTTAAATATTATTGTAGTTACACAAATGTAACTATTATTACCAATTTATACAAGTTTTATCTTGCTTTTCTAATGCTATATTTACTTTATTAAATACACCATTGTGATCCCATGTTCCACCTCTATATGCAGCTGATGCTGGATGAGGAACTTTAAATACTAATTGATTAGGAATCAAAGGTAACCATGCTTCTGCTTTCTTACCCATTAATATAAATATAATGTTAGGCTTATGCTTATTTAAATTATCAAAAAGGTGTTCAGTAAAACTTTTCCATATACCATAATGAGAACCTATTTTATTAACTTGACAAGTAAATGCCGTATTAATTAAAAGTACACCCTGGTTAGACCAGCGTCTTAAATCATTATCATAATTTTCATGTTCTCCATAAAGAGCTTTAAAAATATATTGCAATGATTTTTCTGTTTTGTCTTTTTTACTACAGCTAAAAGCTATTCCGTCAGCCACACCTAATTGAGGATATGGGTCTTGTCCTACTATAACAATCTTAAGATCATCATAAGGACATTCATAAAATGCATTAAATATATCTTTGAACTGAGGTGTAAACCTTCTTCCATCATTAACATTATCTACTAATGTATTTATAATGTGGTCAAAACTTAAACCATTTACATATGGTGATAACATTGTATCCCACCCGCTTGATTTTAGATTATTGTTTAAACTTTCTCTAAGATTATTTATGTCTACTTGAATTTTTTCCATAAATTATACTATATTTGTATATTAAAATTAATTATTATGTCTGAAACACTACAAACTTACATCACATATGATCATTCAAAAACAATAACTGGTATTGAATGTTCTACTGTTTATATTACATCTTTTCAAAACATTATTCAACATGAAATTTTGTCAAGTGATAGAATACAAACAGTTGGTGAAACTTTTAAAAAGTTTGATCAAATTGTTACTGCTGGTACAAGAATAGACAAAGGTGAAGTACTTACTAAAGAAGAAACTGAAGCTATGCCTAAACTTGATGAATGGGAAGCTAAAATTTATACTTTATTTTCTTTATTACAAGAAATGAAATATAAAGCTAAACAGCAAGGTCTTGAAATAGAAACAAAAACAACTGCAACTAAAGAAGACTTAAAAGAAATGACTGAAATGGTCAAATCTGGTAAAGATATAAGTGATAAACTAAAAGATTTAGAAAGCAAACTTAAGATAGTTAAATAAACTATCTTAGTTGCATTCCATTAAAGTCTCCTATTTCAACACAAGCTTGAATTGCTAAATTTAACTCATCTTTATCACAGTCTCCAAAAGATTTACAATACTCTTGTTTGTCTCTTACAAAACATAATCCTGCAGCTCTTTTTACTTCAATTTTGGCTTCTACAAAAGTGTAGCCAATTTCTTGTGCTATTTCTCTAATCATAGCATGAAGTCTAGCTAATTGAGGATTAGTTCCTTTATCTCCACTAACACCTATAAATATTTCTATTTTAGAATCATCAGGTAATTGTGATAGAAACTTTTTGTACTTAGTTCCTATAGCTTTTATAGGGAAGTGTAATTCTCCTTCCTTTATTGTGGCTTTTATAAAAAGACTATCTTTCATATAATTATAAAATTATAAATCATAGAGATAATAACTACTACAAAACCTATTATAATAGTCCAAAAACAGCCTTGATAAGTTCTTTCCATAGCTTCAGGAGATCTTCCTTGGTTACTTCTATACTGTCTAGTTTTTTTACTCTTAGTCATTTGCTTAGTATTTCATTTTCTAGTGCTTCAATTAAGTCACCTTCAAAGTTATATATTATATCCATAATATTTACTCCTATATCATTATCTGACATATCTGGTAAATAAGTCCATACTTCATCAATTGTTACTGTATCAGGATAACCAGGTGTTCCTGGGTCACCATTAGACTCTGTATGAACTTCTTCTTCTCCCTTATGATATGTATATGTTACTTCCATAAACATACCATTTATAGTTGTTCTAAAATGTGGCATTATTTAAATCTTAATGATGATCCTATTAATATATAATCTTGACCACAGTTAGTACATGCTGCTTCACTTTCATTGCGTTCTAAGCTAAAGTTATTACAATTTGGACATGGAGTGTCTTCATCTTTTATAAACTCTTCTATGCTAGCCTGAGCAAGCCCATGAATAAATGCATCATGACTACCTTGATACTCATTATTAAATTGATCCATAAATACTTCTTTCATTTTTCCCATTGTGTTTTTTTTAAAAGTTTTCATCCGGCCAGTCTTCAGGCCAAAAATATTTTCCAATTGCTTTTCCTATCATTGCAACTCCTATTGCAAGTAAGAACCATAAAATTGCTGTTCCCATTATATAATATCTTTAAAGCATGTTTTTTTATGAAGTAAAAGATTGCGCTGAGTTAACTCATTAAGTTTATCTACAAGAGTTTCTCTACCTACACGGTTACCTATCTTATAAGCAAAATATAATAAAATTACTATTGATACTATTGACAAAGATGTTAAAAATAAAATGTTCATTGATTATTGTTTTAGTGGATTAAATATAAATACTTTATTTGAATCAAAACTTTGTAAAGCTGAATTGACCCATTTTTCATCTTGTGTTCCTTTATAACACAATACATGACATATAGCTTCTTCACTTGGACTAAGTCTAAGTAATCTACCTATTCTCTGAGCTGTTTTCTTTTCATTACCATAAGCATGCATTATAATACCTTGCTTAAGATTTGATATAGAAATACCTTCACTTAATTGTAATACACAACTAAGACTATTTATTCTTCCATCAGAAAATAGTTCTAAGTTTTCATCAGATTTTTTGTTTTTAGAATGATAACTATATTTACAAATTCTATCTGCTTGTTTCATGGTATTAGCAAATACAATGCATTTATCATTAGTATTTTTTAATAACCCTTTAACATAAAGCTCTTTAGTTGTATAATCCATTAAGGCTCTCATGCGCATTATTCTTCCAAACTGTTCTTGTTTATCAGTCATTGCATCAGCTATTCTAGACGTTACATAGTCATAATCTTTCTTTTCTGTAGTATACCAATGTCCTCCTGCTTTAGTTTTCTTTTTTAAAGTAGGTAACTTTGATAGTTCTAAATAATGTATTACTATTTTATAATCATTAATTATATTTGAATCAGCTGCACTGTCTACGTCAAAACTATATAAGATTGGACAATACTTTTGAACAAGCATTCCTTTTTCAGACTTTATATGCTTTGGTGGTGTACCAGTTAATCCTAAGATCTTACCGGTAAAATTAGCCAAAAACAATTCATGTGAATATTTAAGAGAATGACATTCATCTAAATATACTAAATCAAACTCATTAGGATTGTGTTTTTTTAATGATAAATATGTAGTAAACGTTATATGTTTAACTAAACTTGATAAGTTCATCTTTTCTAATTCATCTATCCACGCCTGTGCTACTGAATGTTTTGGTATAACTACTAAAGCTTCTACAAATGGATTAAAGTTTTTTTGCAGGTGTTGTATTGCAATTCTTGTTTTACCTACACCCATAGAAATACCTAAACCACATCTTTTGTTTTCTAATGCAACGGTTAATGCATCATTTTGTACTATTTCTCTATTGTTCATAGGAATGCGCTTATTATACTAGACCATAATATCCAAGTTATTAGTAATATTATGAACCATGCAAGTGCTCTTTCATAATTAAATTTATTTTCCATAAGGTTTTATTTAGATCTTAAAGTTGAATAACCAAGTTCATATGACTCAGTAGGATTTTCTTCTATCCACATGTGACAGTTCCTGCAAACAGGTAGCCAAGTATTTACATTTAAATGATGAATACCACGCCCTTGTTTATGATGAACATCAGTAGCACGAATAGTACATTGATGTATTTTAGCATGACATACCGGATGGTTAGACAAGTACTCCTTACGCAGTTTTGCATAAGAAGCATTTGTTTTAGCCATTTTGTTAGAATACTTTTTAATTGACATTTGGTTTTATAGTAAAGAAGTTTCTTGGCAATAGACCAAGAGACATAAACTTTAAAATAACATCTTCATAAGTAATACCTAACTCTTTGAAAGTCATAGTGTTATTATAATCATCTAATGTTTCTTCAGCTGGTATATTTGCAATATACAGTGCTAATGGAGAGCATTTAAAAGTTTTTCTAAGGTAAGAATTAATTCTTTTATTACAAAGAGTTTGTTTCCAATGATTGAGTTCTTTTTGTGACCTTTTCCATACTTTAGATATTCTTCTTCTTTTATCCCAGTGTAGTTTTTGTACCTCTTCTGGTTTGTAAACATTAAGACCATGTAATACTCTTTTAAATAAAAAGTGTTGATATGGATTTAACTTTGAATACTTGAATGAATTAATGATTGATGGTGGGTGTAATTGATATTCATCTAATATACCCAGATATTGATAACGTTCAGCACGTTGACTAAGTTTAGACTCATTTTGTCCTAACTCAATTTTTTGCAGTTGTTCTTGTGATAGCATACTTGTTGTTTTAGAGATTAGTAAAAGATATGTTATTTAGGCTGAGGTTGTTATACCCCAGCCTTATAACAATTTTGTTATAGCTCAAAAGTTTCAGCTTCTTCTACAGCTTCTTCTACAACTTCTTCACTAACTACTTCAATGTCCTCAGTTTTTTCCTTTTCTAAACCAAATGCTTCTGCTGGTTGAACGGTTTTATTAACTTTGGTTTCTGTAAATTGACCATTTGCAATTTTAATGTCATCTCCATTAGTATGTGCAAGTAATATATCTTGAGCATCAGTATCTGATACAAAAAATGTTTTCCTATAAATAGGTTGTCCATCTACGCAGCATATGATACCTGTTGTACCTGCATATTTTAAAGTAATGTCCGGGTTAACTTCATTAAAAGGTAATAACTGTTCTTTAACAATTATCTTTCCTGGCATTGTTGATTTTGCTTTAAGGTTTAACGCTTGAAGATCTTCTACTTTTCCAGCAATTAATGTGCTAACTTGCTTATTATTAACAAAATTGTTACTGTTAATAATTACTCTATCTTGTGTTAATCTGATAAAGCCATAATCTGAATTGTTTTTTGATAAACGTACAACATTACCCATGTCATCCGCTTGGATGTTTACTTGATTTTGCATTTTTTTAAAATTTAAAGGTGAATAAAATAATTAATTGATGATTTTAGATATCATCTGAATGGAAATACGGATCATCTAATTTTTCAACAGCAGTAAACTCATCTAAAGCCGGTTCATGCTCTTCTATCATTTCTGTTTCAATGAACTCAGGCATAGATTTAGTTTTGTAAATACTATTGTAAAATGGATCACCCACTTCCTTGGTATAAGCTGTGCTAAGACCATTCAAGTCTCTATACTCATCATCATTTAGTGATAAGTATTGTTCAACTGAACATTCTATTATACGACCATTAGGAAGTTGTATTATCATTATCTTATTTTATTATTGTAAAGATAACGATATAACTTCTTCTGAATCAGAATAATTAAATGAATTATGATCTGTGCACAAAATTAAATTGCATATATATAGCTAACGTTCTATCTTATGGTTAGCTTTCTACCAATTCTTTTTATGTAATTGTAATGTTTTAACTCTTTTAACCATCTTTTTATACTAGATTGGCTTGAGTCAAGGTCATCTGCTAATGTGCTAATAGAAGGCCAACATATTCTGTCTTTGTTTGCATAACAACATAATACACTATAAAGTGCTTTTGCAGATACAGATAAACATGGATCAGTAATAACTTCATGTTTAACTATTCCAAATCTATTTTTTTTCAGTATATACATGATCTTTCATAAGTCTCAACAAAGCCATATTAACATCTATTTCATCTGCTAAAGCTGCGTCATTAAGATTATATTTAACACACATATAAGCACCAAAATTTGTTTTACTCTTATATTTAGAGTGTTCCTGTTTAATAATTGAAATTGATAATTTAGACATTTTCTTGAGGTGTGATTAATAACTCTACCTCTTCTTTAGAAGGAGTTTCATTACTTGAATTAAAATATTTGATTGATTCTTTATTAACTTTGGTTAACATAAGAGGATTAAATTCATCTTCTTTATATTTAATACCACCATCAGAATCATGATACATTAAATTAATCTTGATACTTCTGTAAAAAGGATTGAAAGGAGTTGATGTTGACCATGAACTATCTGATTTAACAATTCCATAGACCATACTTACATTAGGTACTAATCCCATCTCTATAAGAACATCTTTTTCATATTCAGTTCCTATATGATAGTTTGGTGGTTTTAACTTTACATAGTCTCCTACACTTAACACTTCATACTTTGTATCACTCATCATAAGATGTATAATACATTCCATAACATGTTGATCTAATTCATTTAAGAATAGATCTATTATAGCATCAATGTTTTCTGTTTCATTTATTGCAGTAGTATCTATTAAATCTTTGAATATTCTATTTATTATTTTCTTTGATACTTGATATGTTTCTGACATACGAATTAATTTTTTAAGGATTTCACTAAATAAAGTTGGGGAGCAGAGGGTTGGGTCTCTACTAATATGGTTATAATTAACTTTTGGTTATATCCAGAAGTTAATTAAAAAACCTTTGGTTATAATTAAAATCAGCTACAAACTTCCCGTAACAAGTATGAAAAGGGAAGAATGTATTACTGATTTCTGGTTACCACTCAATCAACCATTTACTGTTTTAAACAAGGCCTATCTACTAGTATATATAACTAATATAACTACTGGTACTGTTAGTGGCTCACCTGTGGTACTTTTATTTTTTAAATCTCCTTAATTGATCCGGTGTAAATGTATATTCTGGTGTTATGATATAATTCATATCATCTAATGAGAACCATACATCTTTAGTTAATGGATTCAAAACTATTTGTTGTTCTTGTGCTGGCATATAACTTTGAGCTAACATATATATTTTATGTCCGTTCTCCATATCTTCTGCCATGTCTACAACAGTCATTGCATGTCCAGGAAAACCTCCTTCAACAAATACATCACCTGGTTGCATATCAAATAAGGGAACTGATACTGTATCATATTCTTCTATTGAGTATGTACCAGCATAATTCCATACAAGGTTTAACCATTTTCTAAAATTATTACAATTATTTTTTCTTGACTTTCCTCTTTTTTTTATTAGGTCTCTACCACCATTCATTTCAACATAATTATAACCAAGTAAGTATTCTGTATAAGACGAGGTAACACCATTTGTAAAGGTGAATTCTAATCTATCATAAAACTTATTTGAATAGTTATAACTTGCTCTAAGATAAATAGCAGCATCAGCACATTGATGTAAATCTCTATCACCTATTTCATAATTAAACACAGCAGCATATATACTACGGTTTTCTTTTAAAGAACCATTGTAATACAACACTTGATTACTTTCTTTTAATGGATGTGATACTAACCATTCAGAGTATGCGTCTAAATTTGTTCTTTCATAACCTTCATAAGGTGCAAATGTACCCTCAATGGATACACCTGTATAATTTTGGCTTGATGCTACAAGAGCACATAACAATAAAGCTAATGTGATAAGTTGTAGTTTTAATACGTTTTTACTATATTTTATATCTTTCATTTTACATTTTTTGAGTTAAAATCTATACACACAAATGGTAATACTAATATCCACTGTGCTCTTTGTAGGTCTATACCTATTGCAAAACCAACTATTGGCATTACTTCTACCTTCACTGAAGGAAACATTCTTGTTTGACTAAGCTTTCTCATATAAAAGAAAGCATTAAACCATACACAGAACAATAATAATAACGATGCACCCAATAAAGGTGCAGTATAATCATAAGCATAAAGATAATAAACTATACTACCAGTACCAAGACATGGTAATATTACTACGTAAAGTATTTTAATTAAAGATTGAATAAGATTTTTCATGATTGAGTTTTTTTAAGTGGTTTATAATTCTAACTGTTTTTTAAAAGGTTACCATTACTGATAACCTTGTTCTTTTTTATCAAGACAGTTTATACAATTGATTAATATTTAACGGTTGAACTGGTTGATAAGAGTACTTACGATATTTTCTCATGCTCTTACATCCATGTTTAGATGATCCACAAGACTGTAATATTGGTCCTACTACGAATAGAAGTAACATTAAGTAAAGCAATTTCTTTTTCATTTGATTTAAATTTAAGATTAATGTTAATTATGTGATGTTGCATACTTTATATAGTCAAAGCTATCTTGATGGCTTACCTCTATACAATCATTGTCAGAAGCTAAGTGTCTTAATGAATCATTTGATATTAGTTCAACTTCCAAGTCTGACATACTTGGTGAACCTAATTCATTACGGTGTACTTTTTTATGTTCATTATCTCCAGTGAAGAAGTTTACATAAACATTTTGTTCATTGGTGAATAGGATCATACCTATTTGATTACGATGCTGAACAAATAGTTCAGGACTAAGGATTCTAATTTTCATACTTGTTGTTTTAGTGAGTGATTAATTTATTAAGTTTTCTGATTGTGCTTTATCTATACTATCTATTACTGTGTCAATATGAGATGCTGCTAAGTCACAACCGTGATAGCTTAAGTTTCTTTGACACATTTCTAGCATTGCTTTGGTTTCTTTATAATTCATAAGATTTAGTATTAGTTTAATCCATCCCTTTCCCAAGGATAGGTGATGGTTAATGCTGTTAATATTCTTTCAGTTACCTCTGCCTCAAGATAACCTAGTTTCTCAGTATCCTGACAATATAAAGTTATAGTACAAATTACATCCCCATTCTTAGGTTGTTCTTCTGATGGATACTGAACGTATATATGTGAAGGAATATCTTTATACTCACTTAATGTATGGAGTAATTCATCCCAATCAGTATCATACTCTGTATGATAATGTGTAACTTCACTGAAGTCATACATTTCTTTTGCTGTGGTTAACCTTACAGTTATAACAGTGTTTGGAAACTTGGTTTCTGATTTGAATTGCATAATGGTTTAGTATTAAATGATTATTGCAATATTGCGGGTACTATGTCTATTATCCTATAGAGGAAGAGACAACTTATACTCTTGTTGTATTGTTGAGTGTGATAGCTACACTTGTTGTTATGTTAGCTATATATATATTAATAGTAACAATAATAATTCTCAAGTGGTAAAAGGTGGTAATATGTGGTTATATGATGACCTATTGAGAGCGTACAGCCTCCAATATATAATTTAAGGAGGTAACTATGCACTATTAATAGATTATCTTAGGATTAGGAGGTAACTACTATGCTTTTCTTTAAGTTTAAGAAAAAAAGGAGTGCTGTTACACACTCCTGTTACATAGTCATTGCTTATTCAGAAGCAAGAGTTCCCCAAAACATATTAGTGCTTGGCTTTAATTCCATTTGACCAGTCTCTTGTCCGTCAGCACCAAGTACAGGCACTCTGTTCATTACAGGTGATGAACGGTCAATATCTACCCAGTCAATAGGGTCATTCTTTTTATATCCAGTTTCTAATTCATTCCAGATAGGATGGTCTATTCTACAAGGTTGACCAGTCTCTCCGTCAGACATAGACTTAAGTACAAAGGTTAAATCTTGTACAGTCTTAGAAGAAGTTTTTCTTTCTCCAACGCCTGGGATATTAATTGTACGTACTGTTTCTACAACAGGCTTGTCAGTCAATTGAAGAGTGGCTTTTCCTGTTGCAATGTTACGGTTAATAGTGTTAAAATAAAGCATAATTAAAGATTTTTTAAGTGGTTAGATATACGCCTTATGTATATCCTGAATTTTTTTAACGTAATAGGCTACGCATTGTTTTGTTGGGGAGCAAGCAACAGTGTGAGCTGTTGTTTTGTTGGGCAGAGCAGTCAGAGAAGAGAGGCTTGGATGTTACACCTACACCTTTCTCTTTCTGAGACAGACTATTTTCTGTTCAGCTAGACTGCAAAAGCAGACTCCTTGAGAGACAGGGGGGTAGTCCCCAGTCAAATTTTAATTGGGGAGCAATCTAATAGGACCTCTTGCACATGCAAAACACATAACTTTTATGGGGGCCATGAGAACAAATTTCAAGGGGTGGGGGGAAGGTTATTACTTAAAAATTTTTATGGGACTATAAAATTTAGTATATTGTTTATATAGAAGAATTTCAAAAGAAATAAAAACTATGGAAGGAAAAAAAGAAATATCAGAAATAGAACAAATGCAATTAGATGCAATACTTCTTGACACAGCTTATAACAATGCGTGGATGATACTTTCCGGAGAAATTACATTTGAGGAATTGATAAGTAATCAATTTAAGAATGGTGAAGAAGTTATAATGGCTTTTGATCCAGAAGATGGTCCTACATTAGTTGAGTTAGAAAATATTATTGATTTTTATATTGGTGAGGAGGATTATCAAAGATGTGCTAGTATTCGTGACATAATGCATATTAAATATCCAGAAAGTATTAACCAAGGAGTAGAAGATTAATTATGGCAAGTAAAGTAAGTTGGAAATGGGGAGGGAAAACGTATAGCGGTACATTGATCCCTAGTAAAGAGACTAAGACTCACAGATACGCAAGAACTACTAACGGTAAAGTAAAATCATTACCAAAAAATAAAAAATAAAATGAGTACAATATTACAAGACATGATGGGTATGTTGTGGAGAAAGCAACAAGTGGTACCAAAAACCGATGACTATATTACTATAGCTCGTTATCAAAATCCACAAGAAAGAATGAAACCTCAACCAAAGGTTCAAACTGAACTTATTACAATGGGTGCTTTAAAAACTTTTGTCAATGTAGGTGGTGATGATCAACAGTTATCAATAGCTGGTCAAACTCTATCTCTTACAAATGTAGGATCGGTAACATTACCTGCAG
>Ga0209712_10000662_pt1 | contig 30021 bp, 28 predicted proteins | sample ArcOceMetagenome_FD_187443 | JGI IMG/M metagenome (GOLD analysis project Ga0209712, IMG submission 187443) | Marine eukaryotic phytoplankton communities from Arctic Ocean - Arctic Ocean - Greenland ARC118M Metagenome (SPAdes) (version 2) | ecosystem: Environmental > Aquatic > Marine > Oceanic...
TTAACTTAGGTCTCACGTTTTTAAAAGTTTCTTTTAAAAGTTACATGCCCTGATAGCTCAGTTGGTAGAGCAACGGACTGAAAATCCGTGTGTCCGTGGTTCGAGTCCGCGTCGGGGCACCAAGTCATTAAAGACGTATTTAAAAAACCAGAATCTAACCCATTCTGGTTTTTTTTTGTCTAATTTCCTGTATTCTTGAAATGTAATAATCTATATCGTTTTGAACTTACGGGAAAATCTATGTCTAAAATATCTAATCCTTTTGAAAAATTTTCATCAATGAAATCAATTGCTGTCACTGACAAGGATCAGCTCATAAAAATCTACGATGAGTTACTTGCTATGGATATATCTACCAAAGACAATTTGTTAGATTTTTCTAAGAAAAGAGATATGCTTGAAAAGCATAACACTAACGAGTGGGCAGAAAGCTATTTTTTAATGACTACAGATGTGGCAAATGACGATAAAAAGAAAAGGCAAGAATTCTTTGAACAAATAATTACTCCAATTAACTCTGAATATGGAGAGAAATTAAATAAAAAATTTCTTGAATCTCCAATCGCTCAAAAGCTTGAAGCACCCTACGATATATTACGTAGAAATCAGCAAGCAGAAGTTGATCTTTATTGTCTTGAGAATCTAGAACTTAATAAAAAAATCGATAAAATTTCTATGGAAATAACTGAAATTCAAGGAAAGCTAAAAGTTAACTGGAAAGGAGAAGACATTCCTTTGCCGGATCTCTCACCATTTTTAAAGTCAACAGATCGTGAAGTTCGAAAGAAAGCATACGAGAGTTTAAATGCTGTTGAGTTATCCGTTTCAGATATAATTGATAAGAAATTTGATGAGCTACTCTTTTTAAGACAACAAGTTGCAAAAAACTCTGGTTTTGAAAACTATACTAAATATCGTTTCAAGGAATTACAGCGTTTTGATTGGGATGAATCACATTGCTTTGAATTTCATGATGCCGTTAAGAAATATATTCTTCCATTAAGAGATAAGCTTTTAGAAAAAAGAAAAAATAATCTTAATTTAGATAAACTAAAACCTTATGACATGAGTGTAGATCTTCTAGGAAGAGAACCTTTAAGAATATATGAAAAAGGTGATACCAAGTCCTTAATTGAAGGTACGGGTAAGATCATTAAGGGCATTGATAGTGAATTATACAGCTACTTTTGTGACATTAGAGATAATGATTTATTAGATCTAGACTCAAGGGAGAATAAGGCACCTGGTGGGTACATGGTAATGTATCCTATCTTTGAGCAAGCTTCTGTCTTTTATAATGGAGCGGGGTTGGCATCAGATTTAATGGTGCTTCTGCATGAACTGGGCCACTGCTTTCACTATTTCTTGGGTAAGAATGTTGAGCCTTATGCTCTTCAGAACTGGACATCTGAAGTTGCCGAAGGTGGTTCTATGAGTATGGAGTTCATTGGACTTGAACAAATGCATCACTATCTTGATGAAGATAAATGTAAAAGGATTAAAGAAGATAGACTAAGAAGTATTATTGGTTTGTTTTCGTGGTGTGCACATGTTGATGAGTTTCAGCACTGGCTCTATGCAAATCCTGGGCATAGTAGTCAAGCGCGCAGGGATAAATGGAAAGAACTAAGTCGTATTTATTCTCGTGGAATAGACTCTGAGGGTTATGAAGATGACCATTCTAAATTTGATTGGCAATTCCTACATGTACTTCAACTACCTTATTACTATATTGATTATGCAATTAGTGAGTTACTTGCACTTTCCATTTGGGATCGATACAAAAAAGACCCTTTGGATGGTATCGCTCACTATAAAAAAGGGTGCCGTTTAGCAGCGTCTAAAACGGTACCTGAGATCTATGAGGCTTTTGGGACTAAGTTAAGTTTTGGTGAAGAGGTCATTGCCCCACTCGCTAAAAGACTTGAAGTGGAGCTTGGTTTATAATTATCGAGCTACTGTAATTATGTACGCTCGCCTTGAAGTATTAATGACTTAGCTACAAACTTCAAGGACTTCAGTTCGATAACCGGAGACGTCGGGGCACCATTTAAAAACGTTAAAAGCATCGTCTAACCCACGGTGCTTTTTTTTGCTTAAATTCTAAGTAGTTCGCACTTTAAATTTCATATTTATCAGCTTCGAGTCTCAGCTTCTTTTTGTACCCCTAAGAGGTCAAATCGAACTGGAAGGGTTCTATTGAAGAAGTGGACACCTGCCATGTTGTTTTTGTGGTCGGTCTTTGTGTGTTCTTACTTACTCTTGAGGACACTTTTCACAATCCATCAGTCTTATCGTAAGGTGATGATTATGACCATATGCTTTTATCAAAATTAAAAAGTTAGGTTCTACCACTAGTGATTTTAGAAAATTTCAAAGAACCCCTGATTGGTCTAAATTTCTAAAAGGGAGCAGGCTAGAAAATTTTTCAAACTAATTTTTAGGTTAGAAGTGATGTATTTTGTAAATTGCGAATCTCCAAGGGAATACGAAGAAGAATCACTTTGATCAATTTACTTTAACAGGTGATATACTAGAAAGATATGAGACCGCTGGTAAACTCTGCTATTTTTGAATACTCTGTAGTAGGTCTCTACTGCTTTAACTTCCATTGCCCTTTTTCATTTTGGCAAACAGCAATGTCTTTTAGAAACTTCATTGTTTTCTTTTGACTGACTTTAACCTTTAAAGATCTACACCTTTCTTCTTTATTAATTTTGACTAGTTGAATACTGCCACTATTTTTTGAAGTAGGATTTTCCCAATATTCTACTCTCTTGACTTGTTCTCCCACCAGAAGCTTTAATGCAGCTTCCCTTAGGAGCCTGTTGTCTGTTCTTGTTAGTTTTATATCATTTTCAGGAATAAAGCCTGCTACGAGGTCAAACGGCAGTGTTAATAAACCTGTAACAAAGCCTGACAAAACTCCTTTACTAGATTCCTTACCAAGGTTTTTTCCTTTATCCATTATATCTTCAACTCTATCGAGATGCTTAGGAATGTTATGTTCCATCTGTACAATATTAGAAATTTCTTTTGAAATATTTGGTAACTCTTTAGTTACTTTATTTATAGATAAACGAACATTATCGATAGATTTATGAATCTCAGGAAGCGCCATTCTTGTTTCTTTAAATTCCTTTAAAACCGTAGGGATAATATTTCGAGTTTTCTCAACTTGCTCAAGAATATTTGGTAGAAGCTTCCGCACCTCCCTCACCTCGGATAAAATGTCACTTATAACTAATTCTTTATCTGTTATACTTTTATTCAAATCAGGATTAAAAATTCTTCTTAGGCTTCTGATTTCAAGTGAGAAAAACACAATTGCAACAGAAAGGGAAAAAAGGCTAAAAGCAATAAAATAGGATGGTAAGTTTTTTTTAAAATTCATTCGCCATAACTCTGGTTAATTCTATTTTCAAAGCATTAACTATTAGAAACCTTACATAGTTGCTCCGTTTAATGTTTACACTCATATCTTAGAAATTGTTAATAACATTTATTAAGGTAAATGATCAAGCTACAAGCTATGCTAAATACCATTTGATAGATTAATCAATTACCACATGATAGTATAGCTTACAATATAAGAATCCTAAGGAAAAAATTATGACCTACAAGAAAGCTTTTATAAAAACAATATATCTTATTCCACTTTTATTAAATATTGGCTGTAACACGAATCAACCTAGAAATGCAGCTACAATTATTTACACTAATGGAAACTTCATTACTATTAATGATAAAGCTCCAAAAGCTAAGGCCGTGGCTGTTAAAAATGGAAAGATTCTTGATGTTAGTCTTGATCAAAAATCAATAATCAAAAACTACAAGGCACAAGAAACGAAAGTCATAGACTTAAAAGGCAAAACTGTAATTCCTGGAATCATTGATGCCCACAGTCACTTGACAACCGTAGCTGTTCAAGCAATTTCTGCTAACTTACTTCCCCCCCCCGATGGTGGAGCAAAAGATATTCCAACTCTTCAAAATATACTAAGAAGATTTATAAAGGAATCACCAACTATAAAAAAATATGGCATTGCGATTGGTTTTAACTACGATGATTCTCAACTAGCAGAAAAACGTCATCCTACTAGACAAGAACTAGATCAAGTCTCAACTAAGATTCCAATAGTTATTATGCACCAATCGGGTCACCTAGGAGTATATAATTCACTAGCTCTTAAACAAGCTGGAATAAATGAAAATACTCCAAACCCTCCAGGTGGAACATTTTATAGAGAAGATGACGGAAAAAAACCTAATGGCGTAATGGCTGAGAATGCGCACTTCATGGCCATATACAAACTTATCCCAAAATACAGTGATGAGCAATTACAAGAAATGATCTTAAAAGCAGAACATATATATTTAAAAAATGGTGTTACAACAATCCAAGATGGCAGGACAGATCCCAATGGCCTAAACTCGCTTATTTATACTGCTAAAAATAAAGGCTTCAAAGCTGATATTGTTGCTTATGCAGACCTTGAAATGAATTTAAATAATAAAATTCTGAAAGGTCCCTTTATGTCGAAGGAATATACTAAGCGATTTCGAATTGGCGGTGTTAAGTTATCGCTAGATGGATCACCACAAGGTAAAACAGCTTGGTTTACAAAACCCTATATTGTTCCTCCTCATACCGAGAAGCTTGGATACAAAGGTTTTCCGATTTTTAAAGATACTCAAAAATTACAAAACCTAATTGAGATTGCACAAGAAAATGAATGGAAGCTCCTGGCTCACGGAAATGGAGATGCGGCCATAGATCAATTAATTGAAGTTATTGAAAAGGTAAATCAAAATGAAATGAAACCTAATATCGATTCTGTCTTAATACATGGTCAATTTATGAGAAAAGATCAGATCCCGAAACTAAAAGAATTAAATATTTTTCCATCAGTGTATCCGATGCATACATTTTATTGGGGGGACTGGCACCGCTCCTCGGTGGCCGGAGAAGAAAGAGCAAGTTTCTCATCTCCTACAGCATCAATTCTAAAAGCAGGTATGAAGTTTTCTATCCATACTGATGCACCAGTTATTTTTCCTGACTCAGCTCGCCTTCTTCACAGTGCTGTCAATCGAGTAACTAGAAGTGGTTATATTTTAGGGCCTAATGAAAGAATAAGTACCTTAACTGCCTTGAAAGCATTAACTATTTGGCCAGCCATTCAATACTCCGAAGACTCTTTAAAAGGATCAATTGAAAAAGGGAAGCTTGCTGACTTTGCAGTTTTATCGCATAACCCATTAAGCATTCCTGTTGAGGATTTAATAAAAATAAAAGTACTCAAAACAATTAAAGAAGGAAAAATCATTTATGAAAAGTAGATATCACCTGTATGCTGCAAGATGATGTTAATGACTAGAAATATTAATTCCCTTCGTCCTGTTTATACAATGTCTCATCTAAGTAATAAACTTTAGATTAATAAATAATCAGTTAACCAAAATACTTCTCTCAGACATAAGTATTTGGCATTAAATGTGACGATATAACTCTAAAACTATTTCTCTCAGTTGGCGTATCAGGCATTCTTTCAATTTTAATTAAAGAGTTTCTCTCAATATTACGTCTTTGGGGATTTTGGGGTTTATTTAGAAATCCCAAAAAAAATGACTTAACTTATTAATTTAAAAGAAGTTAAGCCACATAATAATCAAGAAGAGCAGTTCGATATTCTTCTACGTCGGGGCACCATTTTTTAAACGTACTTAAAAGCCTCGTCTAACCCACGGGGCTTTTTTTTGCTTAAAATCTAAGAACGAATAAATTAGTAATTCAAAATACCAAAATGCTTTTGTGCTACAAAAATAATCTAATCATTTAAAATGCTTATATCTCTCTGACTTAATATCGTTCTTGCTTAATTAGTGTTTGAATTAATTTGGAGGAAAAGTGGAAATGAACTTAGAGCAAATCAACAGTATGATTTACATTATTAGAGATCAAAAAGTGATGCTCGATAGTGACTTAGCTGAACTTTATGAAGTTGATACAAAGATACTTAACAGGCAAGTGAGAAGAAATATTAGTCGTTTTCCAGATGATTTTATGTTTCAACTGTCATCATCAGAGTATGAATCTTTGAAGTGCCAAATTGGTACTTCAAAAACTGGCCGAGGGGGAAAACAAAAGCAACCTCTTGTTTTTACGGAGAATGGTGTTGCCATGTTATCTGGTATCCTCCGAAGTGAAAGAGCTGTTAGTGTAAATATTGCGATTATGAGAATTTTTACTAAGTTACGCAGCTTCCACATGCTTGAGAGGGACCTAGTTAACAGAGTTGATCGCTTAGAGTCAGATGCGACTGAAGTTTTTAAGGTTGTTTTTGAACGTTTAGATAAAATAGAAAGTCAGGAAAATTCTATGTCAACAGATCGAACAAAAATTGGAATCAAGAAAGAAAAGTAATTCATGTTTTGGGGATTTTGGCTTTCATCGTTAATCCCCAAAAAATATTCTTAACTCGTTAATTTAAAAGAACTTACTATGTATAGTAATTGAGAATAGCAGTTCGATATTCTTCTACGTCGGGGCACCATTTTTTAAACGTAGTTAAAAAGCCCAGATTAACCCTCTGGGCTTTTTTTATTTGCAGCTAGTTATATGGTTCGAGAGTAAACTTAATTCCTTCCAAAACATGTAAAAAATTAAATTATTAATGTAAATCTCAGTAGTTTCTTTGGCCTATGTTTAAATTTTTCATGTTCAAATTTCTTATAGTTATATCACTTTTACCTATGTCGCTTTTTGCTTCTGAATGTCCTTGGATAGGAAAAGATGCTCGAGCTCTTTTGAGTTTTGATTCAGATAATAGCTATGAAAAAAATCTATCAAAGACAGAAGTCCTACAAGATCTAGATTGCTTAAAAATAATAATCAAAAATAAATATAGCGCAACAGATTACTTTCATAACATAGACCTACTGGAAAGAATAGACAGTGCTAAAGAATCATCAGAAGTAGTATCGACTACAGGCTTACTCGAATTAATTGGCGAGGTTCATGAGGGAATTACTGATGCTCATTTATCTTACTCTATCTATGGTGGTGAAGAGTTAAGATTTTTTACCGCAAAAAATAATCCAGTAGAGTTAAAGCAAGACTTCCCAGAAGAAAAAGTAATAGAGAATGATAAATACACCTATTTTAAACCAGGGTTTTTAGATGGTTCGCTATCTGAAGGAAAAGAGTCATTCATAGATTATATTAATACTAATGATAAAAATTTGGTCATTGATCTCAGAGGAAACGGCGGTGGTGATGATGAATTGGCGAAACAATTAGTTGAGGCTCTTTTTGCTATTAATGAATATGTTCCAAGTACAGAGAGAATTCAAGTCGATTCATTGTTTCAAAAAACAGGCTTCTGTATAAGTCTGACAATGCATGAATATTCCAGTGCTCCTGATTTCTGTAAGCAAGTTGTTGCTGAACTCGCTTGAAAGAGTACATTGGATGTCATTCCTTATACTCTAAATAGATATACTCAAAACTTTGAAGGTAAGCGAGAGACTAAGTTCAAATCAAAAATTGTCAGCACACTCTAATGCAATCCTAGTAGGGCAAAATACAATGGGTGCACTTCATTTTAGTAATGCAGTGACATTTATGCTTCCAAATTCTGGCATAATTACCAAAGTACCAACTCTGTTTCACAAGTATGAGTTTGACGCAGCTGAAGGTGAAGGTTATTCCCCAACAATAAGATTAGACTTTATCGACCTTGAGATGTTTTAATTACATTTACTCCTTGTTTGTAATCCAATATTTCCCAATGCACCTCACAGTTCTGAATAATATAAACTATTTATAAAACTAAAGTTTGGCATGCTTTTGCAATCAGCTTCACTAACTACAATATGTGGAGGCAAGTATGAAATTTGGGATAGAGAATATTAAAGAAATGATTTATATCATTCGTGGACAGAAGGTTATGTTGGATAGTGACCTGGCAAAGTTGTACGGAGTTGATACTAGACAGTTGAATAGACAGGTAAGAAGAAACATAATCCGTTTTCCAGATGATTTTATGTTTGAATTGACTAAGGAAGAATTTGAAAACTTGAAGTGCCAAAATGGCACATCAAGCTCTGAGTATGGTGGTAGGAGAAAACAACCCCTTATTTTTACTGAGAATGGTGTGGCAATGCTTTCCAGTGTGTTAAAGAGTGACCAAGCAGCTTTGGTTAATATTGCGATAATGAGAATTTTCACAAAGCTTAGAAGTTTCATGATGCTTGAAAAAGAGTTAGTGACACGAATTAACCGTCTCGAATCTGATACGACAGAAGTATTTAAAGTTGTTTTTGAGAAACTTGATTCTCTTGATGAACAACTCCCTTCGCAGATAAAAGATAGAACTAAGATTGGTCTGAAGAATAAAGATTAAGCAGAGCAGTTCGATATCCGGAGACGTCGGGGCACCATTTTTTAAACGTACCTAAAAGTCTCGTCTAACCCACGAGGCTTTTTTTTGCCTAAAATCCACAATAGTGCAAACTAGTTATTCCTAATACAAATTGGTTTTATACTCCCCTAATTTTCTAATCATTTAAACACCTTGAACACTTCTAGCTTTACATCGTGTTTGCTTAATTAGTCTTTGAACAAATTAGGAGGTTAAAAATGGAAGTGGATTTAAATCAGATCAATAATATGATTTACATTATTCGAGATCAGAAGGTGATTATAGATAGTGATTTGGCACAGCTTTATGGTGTTGAAACGAAGAGATTAAATGAGCAAGTTAGAAGGAATGAGGATCGGTTTCCAATTGATTTTATGTTTCAGCTTACTTCAGAAGAGCACTTATCTTTGAAGTCGCAATTTGCGACTTCAAAAGTAGGAAGAGGAGGAAAGCAGAAACAACCTCTCGTATTTACAGAGAATGGTGTTGCTATGCTCTCTAGCGTATTAAGCAGTAAACAGGCCATAGCGGTGAATATTTCAATTATGAGAATTTTTACAAAGCTTCGAAGTTTTCATATGCTTGAGAAAGATTTAGTTAACCGAATTGATCGATTGGAATCTGATTCAACAGAAGTTTTTAAGGTTGTCTTTGAGAGATTAGATTCAATAGAAAATCGAGAGGACTCTATGTCAGAAGATCGAGCGAAAATCGGAATCAAGAAAGAAAAGTAATTCACATCTTTGGAGATTTTAGGGATAGTTACGAAACCCCAAACGTGACCTGTAGCTTGTTAAAACTGTTAGTTTTTTATGTATAATACTTAAGAATAGCAGTTCGATATTCCACTACTTCGGGGCACCATTCTTTTGAAGATGATAAAAAGTCACTTTTCGGATTGGCTTTTTATATTTTATCAATTGGTAACGTGGTTCGAGATTATAAGTTTTAATCCTTATAGAAGTATTTACTCTTTCCTTTTGAATTTACTGACAAAATGATTTAAGAGGAAAATCATTGAGAGGTAAGTAAAGATTAAAGTTGGTAGATTAGTATTAAAATCAAGATCAAATTGTGGAATACTTAAAATCTCTCTGAAAGAACGAGTTGCAATGAGAAGCATAAATATAATGCCGTAAACAAATACACTTATTATGGAGATCTTATTCGCCATCGAGCGCTTGTTTCCTGTTTTGCTGTCAACTTGGAAAAAGTACCCTAATGCTAAAAGAATAAAAATTGCTTCAATAGCAATAGCTTTGTATGGTGCAGTTGCGTAAAGTCCCAATCCCGCTTTTAAGGAATTTTCTCCAAAAACATGATGCATATGACCTGAGAAAAAATCTAGAACAAAGTGACCAATCAATATTGCAACACTGACTAATCCTATTTTGTGACTTTTAAATAGACTCCTTCCAATTATATAAATTAAAGCGAGCCAAAATAGTTGTGGAAGCAAGTCATGACTGTATAGCATATTTACGTTCATATTAGATAAAGTAGCATCAAATGCATCACTGGGTTTTGTTACTTCTAAGCCTAGGTAATGAAATACAAACCATAATATATCTTGTATTTGAGAGGTAATTAAAAAGTATAAGATTGTACCTTTTGGGAATCTTTGATGCGCTATAAGTCCCGTTGCAAAGTGTCCAGCCATCATAATATACATGTCCTTTTTAATTTAACAATTTAGTACTGACTGGTATCATATTAGAGTTAGTACTTATCGAAAGTAAAGAGTAAAATACCGACTAATATTTAAATAAGGAAAGGAACTAATGAGAGGTCGTCCAAAGAAGCTTAATCGCAAAGAAGTTATAGAAATTGCAATGTATTCCTATTGGGAAGAGGGTACACAAAATATCTCTTTAAATGAGGTGTGTAGACGTGCTGGTATATCAAAGCCTGGACTTTATAGAGAGTTTGGCAATGAGGATGGGCTTATGAAAGAAGTGCTTAAGCAATATCAGTTAAAAGTACTAGATCCACTACATGATTATTTGGTTACAAGTCTAACTGTTCAAGAGATCACACAAAAATTAGTTTCTACTATTAAAGATGGAGTAGATCGTCCACTAGGTTGCTTGTTTGTGAAAATGAGAGAGGTCCAACCTTCTCTTGGAGAGCAAACAATGCAAGAGTTAGTTAATTGTCATAAGAAGACTTTGAGTGCTTATAGAAAGTGGGCTCTGAAACTAATTAAAAGTAAGAATATTTCATCTGATTTTTCATCTCAGTTGGTTTCTAAGTATATAGATGTACAAATAAATAATGCGTCAGCGCTTCTCTCTAGGGGGGAGAGGTTTCAGGAAATCGAGGCTATTTTAGTACTTTCTTTTTCTGCACTATTAGACCTAGGTATCAATGTAGAAAGGTAGCATGATGATGAAGATTTTATTCAGTGCTTATTATCGCAGTTCGATAAAAGAATACGTCGGGACACCAACTTTTTATTTGCTCTATAAGCTTAAATACGAATTACTTAGCAGTTGCTCTTGGGCCATGGCCAAGAGAACTATCCTCAATAAATCTCTCGTTTAAGTCGGTAAGACTAAGCTTTTGTTGTGTATCGTGTTTCCTATAAAACCACTGACCTAGTGCTTGAATGAGCAGGGTGTTAAGTCCAGCCCTGGAGTCATTTTTAATTCAACTTGAATTCTCTTGGCCAACTCTACAGGTATCTTTACAGTTTCTTCATTAAAAATTTTTTTCACAATTGCATCCTTTTAATTAAGCTATTTTGTCTAATTCAATTTGTGGGAACATCTCTTTCACTTTAACAAGCGTCTTAAGAGTGGGATTATTTTTTCCTGACTCAAGTCTTTGGTAAGGGAGAAGCTTAATGCCCATCTCATCGGCGACCTCTTGCTGAGTTTTTCCGAGTTGAATTCGATATTTTTTTATAACAATGGACAGCTTTTGATTAGGAGTGAGAAAATATAGCTGATCGAAATTTTCAGTAAGACTTTCAATTGAATAACCCATTATAGAATCATCTTTTTCAGATCGAAATTCACCAATTTGTTCGTTCGCATCAAAAGGGGACAAATAGTTATCTCCTTTCTTAAAAAAAACTTCAACATAATCGAGATCTTTATCGTAGTAAATATACATATTAATTCTCCTTCTTAAAGATAATATCACCATGTTTTATTTTATTAGTAGTGTAAGCAGTAGATATATAATTACCATCTTCACATATTTTAAGAATGACACAGAAAAAGCGCTGTTTATTTTTTATGATGTAGTAAAGATGAGCTATCTTGTTTGAAGAGCTTTTTCTAATTTCGAGAGGATTTAAAAGGCAGATAGAGATTAGTTCAGTTGTAGCTTCTGGATGTCTTTGATTAATGTGATCTTGTTGGTCAGCAGAAAGGTAATACTCTTCTTTTAAATAGTTGATTAAAACTTTCATCTTGATGACATTACTACATATAAGTAGTAATGTTAATCTAGATAGAGAACCTTTTGAAGATTTTATTCAGTACTTAGTATCACAGTTCGCTAACCGTAGACGTCGAGGTACCATTTTTGAAACGTACTAGTTTTTTGTTTATAAGCTTAATTTACGTCAAGATTGTAAATAGAATTTGAGATGTTATATTACAGCAATGAAAATACTGCTTTTATTCCTAGTCATTACAACTTTAGTCAACTTTGCATATGCTGACGCTGAGAAACTTAAAACTCATTTAGATCAAGTAGAGTATGGTGGACTAGAGAATATTCTTAAGAAGAAATATTTGAGAGTTCTAACCACAAAAAATCCTTATGATTATTATATTTACCAAGGGAAGACGAAGGGTTTGCAATACGAAATGGTAAAAAAATTTACTGAACATCTCAATAATAAATATGTAAAAAAAGATGAGTTAAGAATTGTTTTTGAAATGATACCAGTTGATTTTGATCAGCTCATACCAATGTTAATTAATGGTAAAGCCGATATCATAGCCGTGGGGCTCACTCGTACAAAGCACAGAGAAAAACAAGTCGATTTTGCCATGCCATATCAGAAAGTGGATGATGTGATAATTACTAGGAAAGACTTACTAAAACAAGCTTGGAAGGATAAGACTTTTCATATTCAGAAAAACTCTAGTTATAAAAAAAATCTAACAACAAATAAAATAAGATTAGAAGAAATTAATCCTAATCTTAATGCTGCAGATGTTATGGGATTTATTTCACTTAAAAAGTATGACTATACACTTGTTAATTCATTTTGGGCGAAAACACTTATTAAAGGATTTGATAACCTAGCAATAATAAAGAAAAATCCCTTTAGAAAAAAAGTAAAGATTAATTGGGCCGTAAGAAAAAAAAATAATAGGCTTTTAAATGAATTAAATTCCTTTATTCCCAAAATTAAAAAGGGAACCATGCTCGGTAATCTTTTGAATTATAAATATTTTTATGATGTCGCAAAAATCAAATCAAAAGACTTTGATATTGATAGTAATATTATCTCTAAGTATGATGAAACTATAAAAAAATATGCCCAAAAATACGATTTTGACTGGCGATTATTAGCTGGTCTGTGTTCGCAGGAGTCTCGCTTTAATCAAGGTATTGAGAATGAATGGGGAGCAATTGGGTTATTTCAAATTAAACAAATGACAGCAAATGAGCCTTATATAAACATTAAAGAAATTAGCGGTGAACTAAACTTTGATAATAATGTCCATGCAGGAGTTAAATATCTTTCTTGGATAAAAAAACGCTATTTTGATGCAAAAAAACAGATGAAAGAAGAATCAAAACTTCGCATGATGATGGCCTCATATAATGCAGGTCCAAGGCGAGTACAACAAGCAATTAATAAAGCTCGAAAAATGGGTCTTGATCCTAATAAGTGGTTTCGAAATGTAGAACTCGCTATGTTAAAACTTGGTTATCCAGAACCAGTAGTCTATGTAAGTGAGATAAATAAGCATTATGTAAGTTATGTTTTACTGGGAATTAAATGATTATTTTATAAATTTTTATAGAAATGAAAACCAATTGAAGGTGTAATTGTTTTAATATAAACATTATCGTTATAGTTCGCATATCGGTATGCAAGTTCAAGAGCGAGTCCAAAATTATTCATCGGAATTTCATAGCCTAAACCTATGTATGAAAACTGGCCGTAGTACTCATCTTTTGGTCCATCATCTACTTCGAGTTTTGAATAACCAATTCCTAAACGAGAAAAAAGAGATGTATCAATAAAGCTTAAGAAGAATTTATACTCTAGACCAATATTTTGTTGAGTAATTTTCTCACCAAAGGCTGAGTCTTTTTCTACCTCACTAATCGAAGCTATAACTGGAGTAAACGCTAGTCCAAATGAGTAGTTGTATGGATCTTCCCACCATAAATTGATGGTGTTTGTTAGTCCTCGGTACATTTCCATATCAGTACTGCTATAGATTTCATGGAACTCAAAGTGCTCTCTAGCTCGCATTTTTAAACTAGCTGAAAATGAAGACTGTATAGATAAAACTAGCGTTAGGAGAATAATCTTTTTCATGTTTCTATTATGAAGTAGAAACAAATAAAGTAAACCTTTTTAGTTAGTAGAGTATTGAACAAGCTATATCAAAAATTAAGTATAAGTTTATAATGTTTCTTATAAACCTATAATCTTTATTAACCGATAAAATGGTATGAAAAAAGCACCAATACCACAAAATGAAGACAAGCGAATAGGAGGTCTTCATAACTTAAGAGTTTTGGATACAGTTTCTGAAGTTGAATTTGATAGAATTACTAAAATGGCCGCTATGATTTGTGGAACAACAATTTCTCTGGTTTCTTTGGTAGATTCAAATAGACAATGGTTTAAGTCGAGTTTTGGACTTGATGCAACTGAAACTCCTCGTGATATTTCTTTTTGTGGCCACGCTATTATGAATGATGAAATATTTATTGTTGAAAATGTAAATAAGGATGACCGCTTCAAGGATAATCCACTGTGTATAGATACTCCAAATGTTGTCTTCTATGCTGGAGTCCCACTAGTTACTTCATCAGGTGAACGAATAGGAACACTTTGTGTTATTGATAGTGAACCCAAGTCCTTAAATGAAAATCAAAAAGATTGTTTAAAAGATCTATCATTACAAGTTATGAAATTATTAGAGTTAAGACTAGTTGAGAAAAAATTTCATGAGATATCTAATGCTGCACAGATTGGTCATTGGTCATTTGACTTATCATCTCAGCGTATAGAATGGTCTAATAAGATGTTTGAACTTTTTAATTATGATAAAAAGAATGGCTTTCCAAGTTTTGATCAATATAGAAGGTTAATCCATCCAGATGATTTTGAAGATGTTCAGAAAGCAATATTTCAATCAATAGAAACCAAAAAAACTTATATTATTAATCACCGAGTATTCAATGATAAAGGTGAAGAGGTGTGGCTTGAAGGTCGCGGGGAACCAGTTCTTGATAATAAAGGTGATGTAATTGCTCTTAATGGGGTTTGCCAAGATATTAATTACAAAATGCAAAAGAATATTGAATTAGAAAAGTATCAAAAAGATCTTAAAGAAAGTAATACATATCTCTCTTTTGCAGTGGAAGGAGCGGGTCTTGGTATATGGGACTGGTATTTAGCAGATAATACTGTACGCTTTGATGACGGATGGGCATCTATGCTCGGTTATAAGTTAGATGAGATTGTGTTTGATTTAAAATCTTGGGATAGTCGTGTTCATCCAGATGATATTAAGGCATGTTATAAAGATATCAAAGCATATATGGACGGTGAGACTAAATACTATGAAAATATTCATAGAACAAAACATCGTGATGGCCGTTGGCTTTATATCCTTGGAAGAGGTAGATTCTCTGAGTGGAATGAAGATGGGAAGCCAACTCGCTTTACGGGGACAAATCTAGATATTACCTCAGAAAAAGAAAAAGAAGCACAGTTACTAGAGACAACTTTAGAACAAAAAATCATTAATAACTTACTTTCTGTCGATAGAGATCATGATCTGAATCTTCATTTGAAATTAGAAAAATCCTTACAGCTTATATTTGATGTTCCTTGGCTTAAATTCTTTAAGAAGGGGGGACTTTTCCTCACTAAAAATGATGAGCTTCATCTAGAAGTTTCAATGAGTTTAGGTGAAAAAGTTGAATCTATGTCTAGGGTTGTTCATGCTAGCTGTGTTGATGAAATAAGTGCTCACGGTCACTATAATGTTCCTATAATAGGTCGAGAAGGAAAAGTTCTAGGCGTTACTGTTTATTATCTTCAACATGGCCATATAAGAAATGAAAAAGAAGTAAGTTTTTTACAATCATGCTCAGATGTTTTATCAAAAATCATTGTATCTGATCAATATGAAACAGATTTAATTACACAAAGAGATTTAGCGCTTAGTAGTGAAAAATCTAAAACGCAGTTCTTAGCTAATATGTCACACGAAATAAGAACTCCTATGAATGGTATCATAGGCTTACTCGATTTATTTTCAAAAAAAGATTTAAATGAGTCTCAAAGAGATTTAATAGGAACTATTCAAAGTAGTACAGACCATCTTTTAAATATCTTAAATGATATTTTAGATTTTTCTAAAATTGAATCGAGTAATTTATTAATTGAAAATATCTCATTTAATATTAATAGATTAATGCAAGATATCTATGAGCATAATAATACAACGGCAAAAAAGAAGGGACTTGAACTTAACTTGCATATGAAAGCTTTGGCCAATAAATATGTTATGGGAGATCCCGTACGCCTTAGACAAGTCATTGAGAACTTTGTTTCAAACGCTATTAAATTTACAATTGTAGGTACTGTGGATATTTCGTTTGATTTAATAGAAGCAAATGAAAAAAACAAAACATTTCAAATCGATATTAAGGACACCGGAATTGGTTTAACTGAGAAAGAGTCTGAGAAACTTTTTAAAGCTTTCTCACAAGCGGATAGCTCAATTATAAGGAAATATGGCGGAACAGGATTAGGTCTTTCAATTTCTAAGAAACTTGTTGAAAAAATGAATGGAAAAATAATTTTAAAAAGTGAAAAAGGGGTAGGTTCAACTTTTAGCTTAATTATTAATATGGAAAATTCTTCCAACATAGTTAAGGCAAGTGTAAGCGATATAGAAACAAGCTTTGACCCAGGTTTGAAAATATTAGTTGTGGAGGATAATAAAATTAATCAAAAGATTCTCCTTATGATGCTGGATAAATTAGGCCTAAAAGCTAATACACAGCTTAATGGTAAACTTTGTATCGATCATCTTCATGAGTCCAAAATTGATTATGATATTATTTTTATGGACATGCAAATGCCTGAAATGGATGGCCTAACATGTACTGAGATTATACGTTCCGAAAATCTCAGCAATAATCCGTATATTATAGCTCAGACCGCTAATGTTTATAAAGAGGATAAAGAGCGATGTTTCGGAGCTGGAATGGATGGATTTATAGCTAAACCTTTCAAGAGAGTTGAGCTATTAAAAGTTCTAAGTGAATTTATTATTAAAAGTTCCTGACTCGATGCAAAGTGCACTTTGCCCCTTAAGTCTTCATTTTAGGGCCATAATATCTTCGAATTCTATTTTAACATATATTAAACGAGGCATCATACTTGCAACTTCACTGATAGAGGGAGGTTAGTTTCTAATGGCAAGTAAAATGGAAAAAATAATCAGTAAGGCTAAGATTGATTTTATAATTAAATCTATGTCGAGTGAGAAATCGAAGGTCAGTTTGTGGCAAGAAAAGCTAGGTGATACGAGGAAGACTTTCTTATCTCGAATCCTTCGTTTTGATTCCGATCGAGGTGAAGTCTTTTTAACATCAAATAAAGAGTCATTTGATTTTGATATTCTTAACGAAGTCTACTTCTTTTGGGAGAAGGAACATATCGTTTTTAAAGCAGATATAAGCTTCATGTCAGATTATAAAATTGCAGTTAAAATACCTGAAGTAATTATGACTAAAGAGAAAAGAATCCTTGAGAGAATTGACTGTTCTCAGATACCTACAAGTATAAACTTTGATCTAGGTGATAAGTTAGAGAGCTCTTTTAACCGTCTTCCATTTAGCTCTTTCTTATTTGATTATTCAGCCAAAGGCCTTGCTCTAAAGGTAAACAAATTAAATATTTCAAAATTCTTAAAAGGAGATAGGCTAACAATGAAAGTTCCTTTGATCGGAAATGATGTAATCACAGGTAAGATAGCTCATATTTCAAGTTCTTATGATGGTGTGTACCGAATTGGAGTTAGTTTTGAATAGATTAATTCGAGATATGATTGAGAATAGCTAACTATTTAAGTTCTTATATGCGATAAGTAGGTTCATGTATTATTTATCTTAAAATGCAGGCTTGTTTTAGATCTAAATAACGAAATAAAGGAATATTAATGACTGAAGAATCAAGTGATACAAATGAACAAACTGAAGTTACAGGGCATGTACATGGACCCGATTGTAATCACGGTCATGAACAATTAAAGCCAATTAAAAGATCTGGTGTAAAGGTTGGTCGTAATGATCCTTGCTCATGTGGAAGTCAGAATAAATTTAAGAAATGTTGTGGTAAGTAAAATAAAAAGTTTGAATATAATTATGACTACTTATAATAAATGTTTTTTTAATCGAAACAAAGATTATCCTTCAATTGGGAACTCTATCAGATGTTTCTCTGAGTTTAAAAATGAGAAAAATCTTCTATTAAAGAGGGTCCAAGTCTATATCCTAAACCTTGACTTGAGAAGCGATGACTTCTCTGTATCCTTCGTCTTTTATATATGAAATGGATACAGACCTCGAAAAAACTTAGTTTAAAAACATTCTTATTTAAACTCTATAAGGTTGGCTTTAAATCTGAACTCTCTGGAAAAGAAGGTCTCTTCGATGTACTTGAATCAAAAAATTGGGCCAATATAATTGCTATAACGAAAGACTCTAAAGTTATTATGGTACAGCAGTTTCGATTTGGCACAGGAGAAGTTACTCTTGAATTTCCAGCTGGAACGATCGATGAAGGTGAGAAACCAATAGATGCAGCATATAGAGAACTTTTAGAAGAAACAGGTAGTAAGGCTGAAAAGATATTTAAAATAGGTGACTGTAGGCCAAATCCTGCTTTTTTAACTAATACTTGTCATCACTTCCTGGCGTCTGGTGTTGAAGTTATAAAAGAACAGAATTTGGATGAACACGAAGAAGTTTCCATCAAATTAGTTCCGCTTAATGAGGTTGAGTCATTAATTTTAAATGGCACTATTAATCACTCACTAGCTATTGCTGCTTGGTATTATTATACAATGTCTAAATAGCGGACATTTAAATTTTATGTTAATATGACTTTATGATTAAGTTCTATAAAAATATTGCTCGAAACTTCTTATCAATAATTCCTTTTGCAGGAGAATTTAGTCTTTTAAACTACTACTCTTCTTTAAGGGGGCATCCACTAAGGAATGACGAAAAACATAAACGACTTAAAAAAGTAATATTAAAATATGTTGAAAAAGAATTAATAGCAGATGCAAAAATATGTACTGACCTTAATTTTGAAAGAAAACCACTGACATTGTCTGGTTTTAAAAATCATTTTAAGTCTTTAATTAGCGTATACATTGATTATAATAAAATTATAGAGCGAAGAAATAAAAATGATCTTAAGACTAGTTCTAGTCGTGATTATCCTAAGTATTTTAATCGAAACTTTCATTTTCAAACAGATGGCTATACTAGTGAAGAGTCTGCTTCCCTTTATGATCATCAAGTCGAGATACTTTTCACTGGAATGGCATCACCCATGCGAAGATTGATTCTAGAAGAAATTAAAGAGTTTAAAGATGGAAGTATATTAGAACTTGCTTGTGGCACAGGGACTGCGACTGAAATGGTCGCAAAATTTCTTCCTAATTCTCATATTGATGCAACTGACATAAGCTTTGAATATATCTCATTTGCTCAAAAAAATCGTCAATACAAAAATATTGACTATATTCAAATGGATGCTACTAAAGTTTCAAAAACTTACGATTGTATTTTTCATGTTTTTTTATTACATGAACTCCCATCAAAAGAGAGAAGAGAAGTTATTCAAAAACAGATTGAGTTTTTAAACCCTGGTGGAAAAGGAATTATAATTGAAAGTTTACAAGTTGGGGATGTTAGCTTTTTAGATGAAGTACTTTATGACTTTCCAAAGTTTTATCATGAACCATTTTTCAAAAGTTATATTGAAAATCCAATAGAAACTATGCTCAAAGAATTAGGTGCAAAGAATATTAAAGTTACTAAAAGACTCTTTAGTAAGTGTGTTACTTTTACAAGCTAAAGCGTTTTTACTAACTATTAGTATCTATTATCTTTTTGAAGGGCAATTTATCAGATGCATTCTTTGCTTGGTACGAGTCAACTATTTTTCCTTCTTTAATCACTGCAATACCCGAAAGTTGAAAACCATCTCCTCTTAAAGGACCAATTCCATGACCTTTACAAATCGCAAGCATTGCATGAAAAAATGCGTTTGGTCCAAGAACTTGAATGATTGATCCTTTTTTTAAACCTAAGGCCTTATAGTATTTTCTCCCTGGATCTGAAATATGATCCCATGTTTTACTAGCCCCAAGATACTTCTTGGCATAAGCTTGAAATTCTCCTGTGCTATCCATGTGCAGTATTATGAGAGCAAAGCCTTTTGATTGTATTTCAGATAAAGTTCTTTGAAGCTCTACTAAAGTCACAGCTGTAAATGTACAGCCATGATGCCTTAACGCCACTACTATTGTTGGTTTTGTCTGTTGTAGGTCTTTCAAATTCCCAGGAGTTATATGTGAATCGTCTGTGTGAAAAAGGTAAGCTCTCTTTAGTAGTAAATAAAAAGGTATAAGCCATATTAAATCGTTAAATATATTATGTATTCCAAAAGCAAGTGGAAAAACTCCTGTTCCTAGAGCTTGGATAAATCCTATTGGGCCAAAGACTTTTCCTAAGAAACCTACTAAGACTATAGGCCAATGCTTGTTAGGATCAGTAGCAGCAATTATATAGCCAATACCATAAACACCTACAATCATTCCTACACACTGCCATAGCTCAAGATATTTTGGGGCTTCTGCACCAAATATTTCAAAAGAAAATTGAGGAAATAATATAACCCATGTTCCCCAAACTAAATTATAAATACCAGCGATAAATAAAGAGTAAAATGCCCATTTTGGTGTATTCATTTATTAAACCTTATATTAAATTGATTCATGATCTCATCAGTATGTGTATAACAAATTAAATGCTGTCCACCTGGGATTGTATAATCAGCTGTGCCAGGACTAATTGGAATCACGCTGTCAAATTCTCCATGAATTTGGAAAAGGTTTAAATTAAACTCCTCAGTCTCTTTCCAATTTCTACACTGTTTAACTGACCAACGAAAAAAAGATAAATTAACATCTTTTGCCATATCTTTTAAAAGTTTGAAGTTCTCTGGACTTAAATTGGGATCAGATCTTTTTGTGAAATAGGGGCCAATATATACTAGGAGTGGTCTCAAAATAAAGTTAGGAATTAAATAAAGAACTTTTGATGTGATCTTAAATTTAATATTGATATCCTTATCTGATTTACAGCTTGAAATCATTAAAAGTTCAGCTTCTTTAGAATTAAAAATCTTTAATATCTCTTTACCGATTATTCCACCAAAAGAGAATCCAATGATAATAAAAGGAGGCTGAAGGTTCCAAGTTTCTATGCATTCTTTTGCGTACGAAGCCAAGTTAAATTGATTGTTATGCGCAGGATATTCATAATTTTTACCTGGTATTTTCTTTATAAGATCGCTAAAAAGTCTATGGTCTGCACCAAGCCCCGGTAAGTAAATTACTTTTTTATGATTTGTCATATTTGAAAACTCCAAACGATATGTTATCATCTTTTTAGCCTGTAATCAATAGGTTAGCCGAGGATCATTCACGAATGCGTAAACGATTGATAATGCTTAATAATGTATGTTTTCTAGCAAAGTTTTCAACTTTGTATGATGAAATACTCTATTCTCCAATATTTAGATCAACTGTTCAGAAGTCTTTCTTTAAAGAATGCTTTGAATCAATTAAACAAAAGTATCCTCTTGTTATTTGGGCAGAGGATGTCGAAATTGAAAACACAGATGAAATCTTAGCATGGGATGCAGATCATGAAATAAAAGCTTTTGGTGATTCTATCCTTCCATTTCAAAATAGATTATTTAGCAGTATCGACTTTGAATTAAAGGGATCGTTTACAAGTTTTAAGAAAATGGCTGAAGAACTTCTTCCAGAAAAATTTACAGATTTTATAGAGCCTTTTAATCAAAAATTAATTCTAGATCTTAATTACTACTTTGATGAAAAAAAACTTGCAGCAACATATTTTGAAACAAGAAATGGGCTTCTAGGAAGAGACTTTTCTACTAAGTTTTCGAAATATTTAAGTTCCGGGCTATTAGATGTTAAATATTTATACAATAGAGTGAAACAATTCGAAGAAGAAAATGACGCAAATAAATCTACCTATTGGATAATCTTTGAACTTTTATGGAGAGAGTTTTTCTATTGGCACTATCAACAGCATGGAAGGTATTATTTTTCGAGAACTGGTATTAAAGAGAGCTCTTATGACTTCACAGCGGTTAAGCTATATACAGTTGAACAGTTAAAAGGTCTTACAGATATTGAGTTTTTTCATGCCGCTTTAAATGAATTAACGCAAACAGGATTCTTATCTAATAGGGTAAGACAGATCTTTGCAAGTATTTGGATCAATGATCTAAATCTCGATTGGCGATCAGGTGCAGAATTCTTTGAGTCATACCTTATAGACTATGATGTGTATTCAAACTATGGAAACTGGATGTATTTAGCTGGAGTAGGTGTTGATCCAAGGGGGAAAAGACACTTCAATATAGAAAAGCAATTAAAGTCTTATGATCCAAGTAATAAGTATATAAAGACCTGGTCATCTTTACACTTATTAAGTAACGGTTTGACATACCAAACAACTTGTTGATAATTTGCAATAAAGTAATGTTCAAGGAAAGATATATGTATAAGTTTTTGTTTTTATTGAGTTTCTCGACAAGTATTTATGCTAATGATGCTAAAATTAGTTTGGGGGAAAGACTCTTTAATGATGTTCGTTTTTCGAAGTTATTTGTAACTAATTCAGCAAATGAAGTAAATGATCAAAGTGCTAAAGGCTCCAGTTGTATTACTTGTCATCAGGTTGATGCAAAGTTTGAATCAACTACGGGGCTTGGTATGAGAACTTATGCTGATTTTACTAGAAGATCAGAAGTACCTTTGAGGGCAAAGGATAAGTTAACCCATACCCTCAGAAACACACCGGGATTAGTAGGTATAGGTTCTCCTTATTTAAAAAAGAGATTCTCTCACTGGGATGCTGAGTTTGCAGATCATTCAGAAACAGTTATGGGAAACTTTACTGGTCGAAATATGGGATGGCTTAAAACTGAAAGAATTGATTCTCTAAAAAACATTGCTAAAGTTATTAGAAGTGATGATGGTTTAGCAGAACTTGCAAGAGAGTTCGGTGGAAGCTACGAACGAGTCTTTTTAGGAGTTGATCCATCAATACCAAATGATCTTAGGTTAGATCAAAAAGATAGATTCGATGTATTTAAAGCGAGTGATAAAAAAATTCAAAATAAAGTAACTGAATTTATAACTGCGTATATGGATGACTTGGACTTTGAAAAAAATTTGAATGATGAATATAGCGGATCACCTTATGATCAGTTCTTAATTGTTAATAATTTAGCTACAAAGCCCAGTTCTAACCAAACGACTAGTCAATATATGGCAGACTTAAGACAAGATATTTCAAAGTTGAAAAATCCAAAGTTTGTCGCTAAGAAGTTCTTTTCCACAATAGGTAAAGAAATCGGCTTTGGAGAAAAAGAATATCAAGGAATGCAAGTCTTCTATAATATTCCAAAGGCAGATGGGTCATTAAACAGAGGCATGTGTATGAGTTGTCATATACCTCCTATGTTTACTGATGAGCAATTTCATAATGTAGGTATTACTCAAATTGAATATGATAATGTTCACGGTAGGGGGGAGTTTAGTAAACTTCCAGTTACTGATCTTAAGATGCGTAAAGATACATTTATGGCCAAAAGAGCAAATGTTAAAGATAAGAATGCTGTTGACCTTGGAGTATGGAATTTCTTTGGAAGAAAAAATAAACCTGAACTTAATAAGTATGTAAGGGATCTCAAATGTCACTTATTAACAAACTGTACTGATGATAAACTTCTACCTCTTATGCTTGCAACTTTTAAAACACCAACACTTAGAAACTTAGCCCATTCATCTCCTTACTTTCATAATGGAGACTCACCACACTTAATGCATCTTCTGCATCAATACAAAAGATCTTCTGAATTGATGAGAAAAGGTGAGCTTAGAAATGGGGATGTTCTTTTAAAAGATATGTTTCTTTTTCATAATGAAATTCATAGCTTGATGCCATTTTTAAATAGCTTAAACTCTAATTATGATTAATTAAATAAAGGAAACATAATATGAAACTAGTATTCATTTTAAGCTTAATGTTAACTAACATAGCCTTGGCTGAATCTATATCAGGAGTTGTAATTCTTAAGGGGGATATTCCAAAAGGTGTTCTTTTTATATTTGCAAAAAAGTTTGGTGGAAGAATGCCAATGCCTTTAGCCGTTAAAAAAATTGATAACCCCGCATTTCCGGTGAAATTTAATCTAAGTCAAAAAGATGCAATGATGAAGCAAATTCCTTTTAAAGGTCCTTTTACAATTACTGCCAGGCTTAGTCCCTCTGGAAATGCCATGGATAAAAGTGGAGTTCAGATTTCAACCAAAGATAAAATTGAGTTAGGGCAAAAAGATATCAAGCTTATACTAGCTAGATAAAAAATAAATTAAGGATTATGTCCATGGATAGCTATTTAGAAATTTTCAAAAAAGATAGATTTGTAAGAGTTTCACCATTGTATAATATTATAACAATATTCGATTCAGTTAAGTACGATCGTAGTGATCAAGAACTTCTCTCAGCTTCCCAAAGAAATCATATTGGAAATGTTTTAGAAGAAAATGGTCATAAGCGATTAACTGGTAACAGTTATCAAAATATTACTACAAAACAAGTCATGAGGTTTACTACGCCAAAAACGTTGGGCGTTTCTCCGCTTAATGAACTCCAGTATAATTTTAACCAGGAAGATATTTTTATTGTTACACCGGGAACGTATTTTTTATTTCTAGTTATGAAATTTAACGAATTACAAAAAGAAAATATTCTTCAAGAGATAATGCAACTTATATCTACACATCCTGTGAATTTAGATCAACTGCTAAGTGTTTCTCGGCATGATGTCTTTTATCCATTTCTCAAACAAAAGTTTCCGGAGTTCGTTAAACATCAGCAAGATTCAATTAAGTATGATCTTAAAGGCAAAAGTTCTTTAGATAGTAACGTTTAGCAGTTTTAAAAGTACTAACATAAGCCTTAACTGTTTCTTGTATATCTTTTGCATATCCGCCACCAATAGCAGATGCGATAGGGATTTTTTCTTCAAATGCCCATTTAAAGACTAATTCATCTCTTTTTATAAGCCCTTCATGAGTCAGAGAGAGCTTCCCAAAACTATCAGCAGCTAGAGTATCTACTCCTGCTTGATAAAAAATATGATCAAAGCTCATTTTTTTTAGTTTATTAATAACTTCTGTAAGTTTAGAAAGATAGACATCATCTGCTGTATTATTCTCGAAACCCACATCTATATGTGATTCAACTTTTCTATATGGATAATTACTCTTTCCATGAAAGCTCACTATAAAAACATTGAGATCATTTTTTAATATAGAGGAGTTACCATTTCCTTGATGAACATCTAAATCCAAAATTAAAATATTTTTTTGTGGATATAATTGATAGAGCCTACGAACATTAATAGCAAAGTCATTAAAAAAACAAAATCCCTCACCTGCATCAAAGTGTGCGTGATGTGTTCCTCCAGCAAAGCTTGCTCCATAGCCATGAATTAGACTTTCATCAACTGCACTTGTGAAAGCTTGTGCGCTGGCTCTAGTTCTGTTTACCATGTCATTATTTAACGGAAGTCCTATGGGTCTAGCTTGTTTTTTATCCAATGTTAAGTTTAGTACTTCTTCAATATATTTAGGGTCATGAGCAAGCATAAGTAACTCTTTAGATATCATTTCCGATGGTTTACACTGACTTTTTTGAATGACTCCTTGTTCGGTCAGACAGGCTCTCAATAATCGGTACTTATCAATAGGGAATCGGTGCTTCTCACTGAGTGAAACCTCAAAGTGATCAGAGTAAAAAAAATTGATATCATTCCAGCTCATTATGTATTCTAATAAAAATGACAGTTAAAAGTCAAAAACAGAAATTACAGGATCATGATCCGATAATCGTCCCATAAAGTCGGAGTTAACCTGTGGCACTTGGAAAGTCTTAAGTTTTGATAGAAGCTTTCTGTTAGCAAATATATAATCAAGAGACTGAGAGTTACCGTTATGATTTGTTGTGTACCACTGATCTCTTGGAATAGTTCGAATTAAGTTATAAAGAATATCTGTCTCTAAAACCTTCATAGGCATCTCATTGGCATAAGCATTAAAATCCCCAACTACGGCAACATTTGCTGCAGGATTATTTTTTTCAATCAAACCAACAAAACTGTTGATCACTTTAGCTAGTTTAGATCGTTTTACTTCTGTATTTCTTATCACTGGCTGAATAGTAGAGAAGTGCGACGTATCACTAATTTTAGAATTAAAATGATTCACAATCACAAACACTGGCTCACCTTTAAAGGTAAACTCAGCAACTATACTTTTCCGTGTATTTTGAAAAGCTTCTGAGTTGGGTGCTATTCTTCCTGGATTAAAGTTAAGATGTCCGCTTGGAAGAATATATGTTTCTACTTGAGGAGTTGGCGGGGGATTTTCTTTAAATCCAACACTATTTGTATTGTAGATAAAAGCCACTCGAATATTTGCTCCTGGCACTCCGCCTTCTCTATGAGAGAGTGGGTTAACATTGATTGCAGCATATTCTACTCCAACACAAGGTCCGACTTTTGGAATATAACTAATTAAATTTTGAATCGTTTTATTTGCTTCAGAGGTACCGTTAAAGTCCTCTCCATTGTTATCTTGAATTTCAACTAATCCCAAAATATCTGGGCATGAAAGATTTTTTTGAATCATCAGCGCTGTTTTTTGTAATCTCTTTTTATCTTTTGCTATAGAAGATAGGTTTTTAATATTATAAGCCGCGATTACAAGTGAGTTAGATTTTAAATTAGCTTCCAGTCTGGGTCTTTGTTCTAATGAGAGAATTTCAACGTCTTGTTTCTTTTGATTAAAGTTCTCAATTGCATCTGAAACTTGAGGAATTTGAAATAGATATTCACCTTCACCAAAAATATTCTTAGTAAAAGTAATAATTCCATCTATCTCACCGTCGATCTTATCTCCAACAGTATAGACTTTATTAACATCGAGACCTTTAGTTAAAGGACCAGAGGCCACAGTCATCATATCAGGATTAAAAATATGTTCATCAGGCTTAGTGTAAACTCCACCAAAATCTGTAGTTAATTTTCGATTATTCGTTTCAGGTAAAACAAATAGCGATAAGTTTCTTTTGGGGTCATCTAAAGTTTCCCTACCACCTCTAAATCCCATAATCTTTGGATTCTTAATTTGAACACGCATACCTTCAAGACTTTCAAAAAAGTCGATAGCATCATTTATATCTAGTTGTCTTTTTTGATTAAGATCACCCACATATCGAGAATACTTTTCCTGAGGAATTGAATTCAACACTTTTGATTCTGGTAGAGAGTTATTTGAAGAAATTATAGTAAGCTTTTGAATTCTCCTAATTGATGTCGTTGTAAGAGCGTTACGTGGATTTGAGCTCTCTTCAAATACTAGCCCTTTGACTTGGACTTTATCTCCCACATTAAGTTTTGGATCATTTTCAAAGTGAAGTTTAATTCCTTCACTGGTTTTTGGATCTAGATCAGCTTTAGCTGATTGGATATAGGCCACAAAGCCCCCAGGTAAATTTTCAAGCTTAGCAAAGGCCGTTACAATTCCTTCGGTTTCAACTTGGTCACCCTTAAAAGGAGAAAGAAAACTAATACCCTGAATTTGATTTATACTTTTTCTTCCTACATTTTGCGCAAGTGTCATCTTAACTCTTGCTCGAATACTATTTAGCTGCGGAGTCATCTTTTCACTCTTTAAAAATTCACTTACTGCCTCTCTTGCTGAAACTACAATTTCAGTTTCATCAAAAACACGATCAATACTATTTCTGTACATATATGGAGGAAAAATATTACCTGGTCTGATAAAATAGTCGCTCAAAGCAACCAAATAGAAGCGTTCATCATTAAGTGAAGTATTATCAAAGCCATACTGTTCAGATACAACCATTCCACCTTTTAAAAGAATATCATAACGAATTCCTGCAACTTCAAAATCAATTTTGTAACGTTCAAGTGTTCTTTGGCGAATAAAATCTTTAAGATTCTTACCTTTCATATATCCGAGGCGAAATTTATCTTTATCACCTTTAGGATAAATATCTAGCAAGCTGTCTTGGTCTTGAGAGCTAATCTTTTCTGAATATAATGCTGCAGCATCAGAGTTTAAAAGCTCTGTAGGATAAAGAACAATGTCTAGTTTATGCTTTTTACGTAAAGCAGAAGTTACAAGGTTCCCAGCTGTTGTAGATTGTAAACCTTGCCTCTTACTACTTATCATCAAATTAGTTTGCGACGTACGATATTCTCTAGAGTCACAGCCTATAAGTAATATAAAGAGTATAAAAAGTAGTGTTTTTATCACTATTTCTTCTCCACGATATCAAAGCCATATAAGTTAAATGCTGGGAAAAAACCTTTTTCAGAGTCAGATTTATATTCAACTTTTACTCTAATTTTAGTATCATTAAAAATTAAGTCTATATTTTTTGAAACGACAGCATCACTAAAAGTCGCTGCATCCGGAGCAACTTCAAGATTAAGATCTTCCCAAACGATATCAGATACATTTTCTTTGTCTTCTCCAATAAAAAACTTAATCATTTTTTCAGCTCTCGCATCAGGTTTATAAAACCTAGTAAGATATTGGAAACGTATAAAATGATCTTTCATCTCTAAAGTGAAAGCAGGTGTGATAACTGAGCTAGTTCCGTTATTTTTTTTCTTAAAACTATCAAATCCTATATATTCTCCAGCTTCATTTTGTCTTTGCGCTGGAACTGCAGCAGTTTCATCTTTAACTATTACAAGTTTATTTAAATTCTCTTTAGAAAAAGAGAATTTTGCAGCATAGTTCTCTGCCTCTTCGCCTTGAACTAAATATAATTCCTTTACTAGAGCTTTTAGGCCATTAATATATGGTGTTATATAAGATTGGTCTCTAACTGTTACTGGAAAGTTATCCATTGTCAGAAGTAAGCTTTCTAGCTTCTTTAATGTTTTTGTATTCATAGGATCATTTAATAAAATAACTAAAAATCTTCTTGTTTGTATTAGAAAGACCCTAAACTTACTAGACTGCTCAACTCTTGCAGATCTAAAAATAATATCTTCTGCTAGATCTCTTTGAATCCTCTCGTTACTTTCCATTAGTTGTTTGATCTCAATCGACTGAGGTCCATTATTCTCTTCAAGAGGAGCTAATACCTCTGCGTTTTTCCCCTGGCATGCAAGCAGAGATAATAAAGCTAATGTCATAAATAATATTTTCATTAAAACCACCAAATTTGTTTAGAGCTGAAATCATCAAATGTATATGTAAGTTGAAAACTAACTAAGTAATTTTCTTTTTTAAAACTTGAGAGAGCTCTGTCACTTCTTTGATCAGTAGAATTAGTAAATACTGGATTTTCAGAAGACTGAAACTCAAAATAAGGCCTAAAGAACATGTTCTTTCCATAGAAGTAGGTACCAAATCCTAAGCGTGTAAGACCTCCGTGAGAAAGAGTTTCGTCACTATTACGTAGGAGGTGAGCTGACTCCTCACCATCAAAGATAAAGTATTCATCTTGATATTTTAAAGAGAGGTAAGGCGTATATGATTTAGTATTGTATCCAATCTTTAGTGAATGCCCAAATCCTTGTTCTCCAAGCCAGTCTTGTCTTTTCCCGTTTGTATCAGCATAAGTCGGTAAGAATGGAGCTGGTGTTTGATTTCTAAACCAACGAGTCTCAGGATCAATTAAATAAGGCTTCTCACCTGCTGCAGACATCGTTGATTCCCATTCAAAAATAAATGAGCTCACTCGTTTAAATATGTTTAAAGATGTTGCTGACTCAAGTAGTGATCCTGTTTCATCCGTTTTATCATGTGCTAGATATTGAAAATTAACTTTTGTGTCATCTGAGTCTATAAGAAGGTAACCAAACTTAATTGCGGTTGTTTCTCTTCTCTCCCAAGCTGTGGCAGTCGGATTTAACTCAATATCAAAAGTATCATTTGTAGCATAGAAGTAACTTGCGACTCCAATTCCTGCATAAA
>Ga0209712_10000665_pt1 | contig 29934 bp, 31 predicted proteins | sample ArcOceMetagenome_FD_187443 | JGI IMG/M metagenome (GOLD analysis project Ga0209712, IMG submission 187443) | Marine eukaryotic phytoplankton communities from Arctic Ocean - Arctic Ocean - Greenland ARC118M Metagenome (SPAdes) (version 2) | ecosystem: Environmental > Aquatic > Marine > Oceanic...
TCGGTAAGTACCCACACGAATTGTCTGAATTCGTTTTTAAGGAACTTGATTGCCGCTCGGGCTAATCAATCTGCTGCGTTAGCAGCGGTGCTTCTCTCGAAGCGAGGCGCGCATTCTACAGAAGCACTTCTCTATGTCAACCTTAATTTTCGTTTTGTTTTTGAAGAAAGTCTTTAAAAACAACCGGTTAAATCAAGCACTCAATGAAGCTTCACAAGAAGGTCTTCGTTAAGCGAGGCGCGCATTGTACATCGTTAGATCAGTGCGTCAACCTGTTTTTGAAAGTCTTTATTAAAAAGTTAAAACTGAGTAAAAAGTCTTTCAAACTCAACTACTTAGATGCCGTTTTGAAATGGCCCTGCGTTGTTGAGGAGGCGCATTCTACGCACTTCAGGTTTCTCGTCAACGCTTTTATGTAAATTATTTACAAAAGCCCAAAACCCCATCAAAACGACTAAAAAACATTCAATTTATTAAATCTGACAGTTTGGTTATAATCCGCCGCAATCTAAATGGGTACATATATAGGTAGAGCATGGCGCAAGAAAAAGCAGTGGTTATATTCAGTGGTGGTATGGACTCATTCACTCTGCTTAATAAAGTCGTTAAAGAAGGCTTCGATGTTTACGCCTTAACATTTGATTATGGCCAAAAGCACGTTAAAGAAGTGGAAGTGGCAAAGACTGTGTGTGAGCAGCTAAATGTGCCTCATAAGATTTTAGATATCTCCCCTATTAACCAGCTTATGCAAAGCTCTTCATTAGTGGGCAATGAAGATGTACCGGAAGGCCATTACGAATCTGAGAACATGAAGTCTACCGTGGTGCCTAACCGCAATATGATTTTATTATCGCTGGCCATTGGTTACGCCGTGGATATCAAGGCTGCCAAGGTGTATTACGGCGCTCACTCTGGTGATCATGCCATTTACCCTGATTGCCGCCCTGAATTTGTTCATAAGATGAATGAAGTGGCCGGCATTGCTAACTACGAACATGTCTCTATTGAAACCCCGTATTTGAATAGCAGCAAAGGTGAGATCCTAAAAGACGGTTTAAACATGGGCCTTACTTATGAGAACACATGGACTTGTTATAACGGCCGTGAAAAAGCTTGTGGTAAATGCGGTGCCTGTGTTGAACGCTTAGAAGCATTTGAAGAAAACAAAAGCACAGACCCCATTACATACGAAGCGCTTTAATAATGGACAAGCTATTAAACGTTAAAGAAAGCTTTTATACCCTGCAAGGTGAAGGTGCCCGTGCTGGCCGAGCCTCTGTATTCATTCGCTTTAGCAAATGCAATTTATGGAACGGTAAAGAGTCTGGTCGTGAAACGGCGCAATGTCAGTTTTGCGATACCGACATTAACGGCACTGACGGACTAAATGGTGGCCAGTACAACCCTAATGAATTACTGCAGCTGGCCATTAACTTGTGGCCCGGCATGAAAGAACAAAACGCAGCAGGTAAACCCTATATCGTATTTACTGGTGGCGAACCTGCCCTGCAGCTAAGTGAGAATCTGGTTACTCTCTTTCAAGAAGCCGGTTTTGAATGCGCTGTAGAGAGCAATGGCACATTGGCATTGCCTGGTAACCTAGATTGGGTCTGCATTAGCCCAAAAGGCACAAGCCAAGTAATCATAAAGCAGTGTGATGAACTAAAGATTGTCTACCCACAAGCGGACATTCAACCGGAAGATGTATTGCACATAAAAGCCAAACATTACTTTATTAGCCCCATGGCCACTTATGGCCTGAATGACAGCGGCATGATTGTGCGCGAGAACATGTCCAGCGCCACACAGTATTGCCTGCAAAACCCTATTTGGCGCATGAGCCTGCAAACCCATAAATTACTGGGTATCGACTAACTTTATTGCTTATAACCAGCCTCATATAGACATACTGGTTATAAGCCCTCCTCACCCTCATTAGATTCTGCATCTCTTTAGTTTTGCACCTACTCTGTATAGAAAGGGTTCAAGCATAAAAGTATGGAATGCGTCTAACTAAACTGCCTCTTATCAAACCTGTCATACGGTTAATGAATAGCTTGCCATTTGTGCGCAAGTTCATCTTGGTGAGTATTTTCTTTTCCCTACCTTTGATTATCTTAGGTGGCGCCCTATTTATTGAGATCAATAAAAACATCTCTGTGAGCAAAGAAGAGCAAAAAGGCGTGAGTTTATTAAGCCATGCGTATCAACTGCTATTTTTAGCCCATGAGTATCGAGATTCCCGAATGATTCAAAGGGCACGCTCTAATGCTGACATCGACCAAAAAGTAGATAGCATAAGCCTATCCATTGATAGCGCCCTTCATGAGTTTATACAATCTAGCAGTCTTCAGAAGAATCCGGCTGTATATGAGAAAGCCGTCAAGCTTTCGACCAAGTGGAACAAATTAAAAACCCTGTCTGCTGGGGCCCAAGGGGGGCCGAATATTCAGTTTCAATTTTATAATGGTATCGTTAAAAACTTTGAATATTTCCTTAAAGATATTGCCTATGAAAGCAAACTGATTCACGACCCTGAGATGGATGTCTTTTTGCTAGTCAATATACTCATTCAATCAATCCCAGCCACACTGGATAACATCGGATATTCAAGGGGCTATGGAGCATACGCATTAAATTTAAACGCCATTGATTATGAAACCTTCAAAACATTTGACAAAATTTACGATGACCTCAGTAATAATCATAAAGTACTTCAACAGAATCTACTCTTTACACTAAGTGAAAATGACGACGACAGACTCGACCACATTTTTAAAAAAATAGAATCAAATTCAAGTAATGCCGCTGATTACTTTTATACTAATCTAATCGAAAAAGATTTTATTACCGAGAAAGGGCCTAACTATTACGCAACGATTAGCCGCTCATTTAATGGTATACAAGATTCTATTCATGCCATTGTTCCCATCATTCAAAATAAAATACAGCAACGCATTCAAAACGAGCAAGTCAAACTCTGGGGCACGATTTTTTTCAGTCTGTTATTAATTTTAGTGATCTTTTATTTATATGCAGGTATGTATATTTCCATTGCATTAGTTTCTAAGAACTTTACTAAAAAAGCCGAGCAAGTGGCATCCGGAGACCTAACTGTAAAACTGGATGTGCATTCGAACGATGAATTGAGTCAGCTTTACGTTGCGTTTAACGATATGGTTAAACAATTAAAAGAAAACCAAAAACAGATTTTACAAGCTGAAAAAATGGCGTCTTTAGGCAGTATGATTGCAGGTGTTGCCCATGAAATGAACACACCTTTGGGAATTGGCATTACTGCTGTAAGCAAACTAAAAGAAGACATCAATTGGATTGATGCCAAATACCAAAAAGACACAATGAAACGCTCAGACCTTGAGGATTACATTAATCACGGTCACGAAGGGCTTTCATTGGTGCAAGCGAATATGCAACGCTGCTCAAAACTGATTAATTCGTTCAAGCAACTTAGCATTACCAAAACCAACGAATCACAAACCAGTATTGATATTATTCCTATTATTCAAAATGTGATCTCCCCTACAGGGATATTAAATATCCCACAATCAATAAAAATCACTTTAGACGCAACCGATGAGGTGAACGTAAATGTAGACCCCGACCTGCTCTCGTTAATATTTGTAAACATCATCAGTAACATACTGCAGCACGCCTTTCCTCAACAATCAGGTGAAATTCACGTTAAGGTTGAAAAAAGCCATGGAAAATTGCTCTTGGATATTTCAGATAACGGCATTGGTATCTCTAATGACGATATTGAACAAATATTTGAGCCTTTTTATACCACTCGACGCAATCAGGGTTATGTAGGGCTAGGTCTGCACATTGTTTACGTGATTCTGACCCAAGCATTACACGGCACCATTAAAGTAGAAAGTAGCCCGAATAATGGCGCGCATTTTAAAATTGAAATCGCTGAGTTCAACCCAGACTGTATTCAAAAACACTAAGCGCCAGCTTAAACATTGATAAATATCCCACCTCGGTTCACTATATCCTCAAAAAAATGAGGTCTACCATGAGCCGTATTTTAGTCGAATACAAACAACATATCGCCATCCTGACGCTGAACCAACCCAAAATGCGTAACTCCATTTCTGAAATAGAAATGGTAGATGAGTTTATTAACGCATTGGAACAAATAGCCAACGATAAAGAATTGCGCTGCTTGATCATCACAGGTGCTGGCTCCGCGTTTTCAAGTGGTGGCAACATCAAACACATGCTTAATAAAGAAGGCATGTTCGCAGGTGAAGCCAACGATGTGCGTGAAAATTATGCCAATGTGATTCAGCGTATTCCTCAGGCTCTATTCAATTTAAACCTTCCTACCATTGCCGCAGTGAACGGCCCTGCCGTGGGCGCTGGCTGTGATTTAGCTATGTATTGCGATATGCGTGTGGCCAGTGGAAATGCCATGTTTGCAGAGAGTTTTATTAAAGTGGGCATTATTCCTGGTGATGGCGGCGCTTGGATCCTGCCGCGTATCGCAGGTTTTGCCCGTGCCGCCGAAATGGCATTTACAGGGGAGGCCATAAACGCCCAACAAGCCTATGAATGGGGCATGTTAAACAGATTGGTTAAAGCGGATGAACTCATGGATACAGCCATGGACTTAGCCCAGCGCATTGCTAAAAATCCACCACAAGCTCTGCGTGCCACCAAACAGCTCCTACGGGCTGGTACATCAATGCCTTTGGACAGTTTGCTACAAATGAGCGCAGCGATTCAGGCAAATCTCCATCAAACTGAAGATCATATAGAGGCTGTCAGCGCTATGATTGAGAAGCGTGAGCCCAACTATAAGGGCAAATAAGCGTAATCGGTCTTAGCTTATGCTTTCCTTACTGCAAAGCACGACTAAACTTAAAAGACATTCAGTGGAATCACCATATGAACAAGCTTTTAATTGTATTGCTCATTGTCGGCACTTTGGTAGGCTGCAAAGCCCTTTTTGGCACCAGCTACCAAGGAGAGTTTCATACTCAAAGTGGCGAATGCAAAGAAACAGGCAAACTGATCATTGATGCCAGTGATACTGAGCTGGATGTGCGTTTCTATTGTTTCTTAGAAGTGTGTGCCGAAGAAGAAGGCAAGTTAAGCCAAGGTGGCTATTTCAATATGTACTTGGGTAATAACCAATACATAAAAGGTCGCGTCAGCCCGGGAAAATCCCGCGGGGAATGGCAACTTAAGCTGAATAACGAAGTATGCAGCGGTTACTGGGTTGCAGAAGAGTTGGAATAATATTAGCGTTCATAGCACTACATTTAAAAACCAGTTGAGCCCCAACTGGTTTTTTTATGTCTGCTAAAAAATATTAATGACTTTAATATTTATCAACTCTGTAGCCCGCTTGTAAAATATTCCATAATCACTAAAACTTGATGTTAATAATATCGAAGCATCATCATTAGCCCTTATGAATAGAAACGCCCAACACTACATTCAAAAACTAGACCTAGAGCCCCACCCTGAAGGGGGCTTTTACAAACGTATTTATCAAAGTCCACTTCATTGTCAGACCCCTAATGGCCAGCGTCCGCTATCCACCAGTATTCATTATTTATTAGAAAGCAAAGACTTCAGTGCTTGGCACCGAATCAAAAGCGATGAGCTATGGTATTTCAATGATGGCGCTGATTTAAATATCCATACGTTAAGCCAAAGCGGTCAGCTGCAAACTCACTGTTTAGGTAAAAACCAACACATGAATTTGTGCATAGGCGCCAATACTTGGTTTTGTGCCGAGCTCACAACGGACTCTTCCGGCACGTTTACACTGGTGAGCTGTATGGTTAGCCCTGGATTTGATTTTGAGGATTTTGAACTGGGTCAACGAGAAGACTTAGTAAGCCTATACCCACAGCATAGAGACATTATCTGCCGTCTATGCCGGGCATAATTTAATCAGGGCTGAAGGCGCTCGATATTCCAAGCTTGCGAGCCGGCATCTTGAGTGTATAAAAATCGGTCATGCAATCGATTGTCACGGCCCTGCCAGAATTCAACACTCATAGGTTTAACTCGGTAACCTCCCCAAAAACTTGGCAAAGGCACCTCCCCTTTAGAAAACTTGTGTTTCATTTGCTCGAACGCTTGCTCAAGCATTTTGCGACCCATGACGGGTTTACTTTGCTTGCTGGCCCAAGCAGCCAATTGGCTATCGTGAGGTCGCGATAAAAAGTATTTTGTCGCTTCGCTTACACTGAGTTTTTCAGCCTCACCACGAATAATGACCTGACGCTCCAATCCTAACCAAGCAAAGTGCAAACAAATTTTAGGGTTTTGCGATAACTGCTCAGCTTTATTACTGCCAAGATTGGTATAAAAAACAAAGCCTTTTTCATCGTATTCTTTTAATAATACGATGCGCTGACTGGGCATACCGTCTTGATCGACAGTAGCCACATTCATAGCAGTAGGGTCTTTAAATAACTTTGATTCGATGGCTTGAGACAGCCACAACTGGAATTGAGAAGTAGGATCGCTGGCTAAATCTTCTTTATGTAATTGATCTGTGCCGTATTGACGACGAATATTGGCGATGTCCATGAACTCTCCTCGATAGAACTTCAATTATATCGCCAAATTAGCCTTCATTTATACCTACTTTCATACTTGAAATTGTTTAACCGTATTTTCTAAGGACTGACTACCGGTATCAACGTTATTGGCTATGGACGCCACACTTCGGGCTTTTTCAACTAGGTCACTTGATGAATCATCCACCGCTTGAATATTTTGAGCAATTTCCTCAGCTGCACCGGCTTGTTGTGAACCCGCTGTTGCTACTTGCTGAATAAGTGAACTCACTTGATCTACAGAGCGCTCTATATCCGCTAATACTTCGCCAATCTCCATGGCTTCTTTTTCACCAATATCCGCTTGCTCACATGCACTCTCCATGGCACTCACCGCTTGCTCAGCCACTGTTTGCAAACTGGAAATGGTCGCTTCAATTTCATTGGTGGATTCTTGAGTTCGGTTGGCAAGGGTTCTTACTTCATCCGCCACCACAGCAAAACCTCGGCCTTGCTCACCTGCTCGAGCCGCTTCAATCGCCGCATTTAAGGCTAATAAGTTGGTTTGTTCGGCAATGGCTTTAATCACATCAATCACCGTACTGATCGAGGCCGCCTGCTGTGCTAACTGGCTAATTTCATCACCCGCTTTGCGAATGCCTTGTGCTAACTCTCGAATAACATTGGCAGACGCTTGTGAGCGTTTGGCACCATCAACTGACTTATCTTGTGCACTTTGTGTCTCAGACGCGGCACTGCCGCAATGAGAGGCGACTTCTTTTGCTGTGGCAGCCAGCTCAGTGGCCGCTGTCACAATAATTTCTACTTTGCTTTTTTGTGCATGGCCTAACTCATTAACCTGAGAAGAAACCCCCTGCAGCTCATTCGATGACGTGGATAGGGAGCCCGAGTTATCACGAACTTGTGTCACCACTTTACGAATTTGCTGGAAGCCTTTGTTTAAATGATGAACGGTTTTACCCAACTCATCACGGCTTTCGCTTTTAAACTCGCCGGTTAAAACACCTGCTTGCAGGTTATTCGCCATATCCTGGGTGAGGTTCGCATTCCTATCAACCGCCACTTTTAATGCAGAGAATAAATACCACGCCACAAGCATTAAAAACGTGAATAAACTAAGGGTAAATACAAGGTGTTGTGACACCTGATTTCGATAAAATTGTTCCTCCATATCAAACACTTCAAGACCTGACTGATAGAACGCCGCCACACTTTTTATGGCTTGAGTGCCCGCGTCAAAATAGTCTGTGCCACTAATACTGGGCACATCTGGGTCAATCAGCTTTTCTTTGCTTAATACTTTAAATGCATTAACCGATTTTTTAAGCTTATTCATTGAAGGTGCTAATAAAGCGGTACTCTCTGCGTTATAACTTTCTATGAAAGCATAGTGCCTAAGCAGCTCATCTAACCTACCCTCTAAACCTTTATAAAGAGAGCTAATAGCAATATATGAATCAGGGTCAAAACTGCCCTTGGTTGCAACCGCTGAACCTTTACCACGTAGCTGGCCCAGCTGCTCTTGTAATTTAGGGGCATCAAACACCAATAGATTCACTAGCATATAACTATCAACATGATTGCCTAATACCAGCTCGCTCTCTATGGCCACAGAGTCAATTAAGTTTCCGAGGGTTTGTATCCATTTAGAATGATCGCTGAAGCTTTTTCCAGCACCCAAGGCTTGCAATTTATCATGGGTTAAACTGGACCATGATTTAATAATGCTTTGAAAACTGCGCTCTGTTTGCGCCATAAAATTGTTTTTCTGAAACTCTTTTTGGGCTTGATTAATCGCCTCATTCATTTTCGTTTCTAGGGTTTTTAATTTAGCCAACGCCTGATCATTACCGGCAAACCACTGCGCGGCTGTGCCCCTGTGCTGTGCCGCTAAAATGCGTAACGGGTGCAAACGCTTTACATTTTCCATGCCCGCTAGCTGATGATCGATCACGACAATTGCCGCTGACTCGTCCGAATAAATGGTGTAACCACCATACAATAATGGTAACGCTAGAATGGCTAAAATAAGCTGAAACTTACGAGCAAACGCCATGCGATTTAGTAGATTTACGCCAAACTGAAACATGATCTGAATCTTCTATCCCTGAATATACCCTTCAGTATAGTTACAATTTTTTCATTGGCAGCGAATATCATATGGGTACAATACGCCTAATTATTCAGCTTATTAGTAAATACCATGAGCAAAAGCAAAAAGCGCGAGATCCCTCGATTTTCATCGCCCATTATAGAAACTCATTGCCACCTTGATTACCTAAAGGATATCCCTCTGGATGTGCTAATTGAGCAATCAATTAAACAAGGCATTGAGCGTATTATTACCATTGCGGTTTCCCCTGAAAATCTCAATACCGTCATGAAGCTTACTCGTGAACATGAAATGATTTTTGGTACTCAAGGGGTCCATCCCCATGATGCTGAAAAATTTACCTCAGATACTGAAGCCCAAATTCGAGAGCAAGCGCTGGACAGCCGCATTTTGGCTATAGGTGAAATTGGCTTAGATTATTTTTACGATAACGCAGATCGCGCAGTTCAGCGCACGGTGTTTGAAACACAACTACAAATTGCCAGCGATTTAGACCTGCCAGTGGTCATACATAGTCGAGAAGCCGATGAAGACACTATGGCGATTTTAGCCAACTTTGAAAACACCTTAAAAAAACGCGGTGTGATTCATAGTTTTACCTCTGGGCCTGAACTAGCACAGTACGCGATTGATCAGGGCTTTTATCTTGGTTTCAATGGTATTTGTACCTTTAACAAAGCTCAAAATGTTAGAGACATCATTTCCATAACCCCACTTGCAAATATCATTTTAGAAACCGATGCGCCTTTCCTGACGCCAGTGCCTTATCGCGGAAAAGAAAATGCGCCGTTTTATTTGCCATTTATCGCGGAAAAAGTCGCTGAAGTGAAAGCCATTGATGTAGAAGACTTTTTACCCATTGCCTATCAAAACAGTGAACGCCTGTTCTTCTCATAATTTTAATCTGATAATAAAACAAGGACGTTTATGAACTTACTTTCCTCATCTGCTTTTTGTAAGTCGGTTAAATATGATGAATTAAACATCATAGAAATATCCCACCCAAAATTTACCGCCAAGATTTGTTTGCAAGGTGCTCAAATCCTGTCGTTTAAACCAAACAAACAAGCTGACTTTTTATGGTTAAGTGATACGGTTGAATATAAAAAGGGCCGCTCTCTAAGAGGCGGTATTCCTATTTGCTGGCCTTGGTTTGGAGTCGTGGATAAAAACATTGGAGCTGTTAAAAACAATATTCACTCTCAAGCTGCCCACGGTTTTGCACGTACTATGTTATGGAAACTCCATGAGATAAAAGAAAGTGTACACGATGTCAAAATTAGCCTATGCCTGGAATCAAACCCAGAGACTCTAAAAGACTGGCCATTTACATTTAAACTGTTTGCCCACTTTAGTTTATCAAGTCATATGAACCTATCCCTTGAAACCATTAATACGGGTTCACATGCTATGTGCCTTACTCAAGCTTTGCACACGTATTTCCCCACAAGCGATATATCAAAAACATCGATCCATGGCTTTAACAAAACTCACTACATTGATGCTCTAGAGTGCTGGCAAGAAAAGCAGCAGACTGGAAAAGTGACATTTGATCAAGAAGTGGATCGAATCTATCAAAGTGACGGTGAGTTTTTATTAGACAGCCCTGATCAATGTTTAAAGCTACAGACTGAAAATAGCCAGTCCACAGTGGTATGGAACCCATGGATCAAAAAGAGCCTGACACTCAGCCAGTTTTCAGCCGATGATTATCGCTCCATGTTTTGCGTTGAAAGTGCGAATGCATTAGATGATGTTGTAAAGATTGATCCTAATGAAAGCCAATTTTTATCCATGACCCTATCTGCAGGCTAACTGCAACGCTAAACCTAATAAACTGCTGATGAAATACTATAAGCGAGGTTTCAATTACTTCGCTATACTTAAGGTATATGAGAATTAGGTTTTATCATGAGCAAAGGTTCAGAAAAACATCAGGTCCGTATTAGTGACCTGAACAGTTTTGGCAAAGATTTAGCGAGACGCTGTAAAAGTCATTGCGAACTGTGTGATAACCATGGGGTAAAATTGGTTATTCACGAAGTACCGCCTGTGCCTAAAGAACCTGAATTAGATCATTGTATTTTTATTTGTGAAAACTGTAATGATCAAATTAAGTTTCCTAAGCGATTAGAAATTAATCACTGGCACTGTTTGCATGCTTCTATTTGGAGTGAAGTGCCAGCGGTGCAAGTTATGGCAGTATTAATGGCCAAACGCATTGCCGATAAAGCCGATTTTGCCGAAGAGCTATTGGATCAAATCTATCTTGAAGAACCTATTCAAACTTGGATCCAAGAAGCTGAAACAGAGCTTAATAAAAAATAAATAGCGTGCCCTTAGTAGTTTATAACCAACTAATTAAGGGCCCAGCGATGTGTTTATCTAATACCCGCTTTTGACCATCCCTAAATAGAATATGCCAATGGCGTTCAGTTTCATGCTGTAACGTCCCTTCACCAAAGCTACTATGCATAATAGCAGCCTGTTTTATCTGAGCATTCAAATCATCTAACGGCTTTTTAACGGGTTTAGATACCGCTTTTAAAATGCTCGGTTTCGCCACTTGAATCATTAAAGGCCAATCCAGCTTATTGCAGTATTGAATGGCAGTATTAGTCACCACTTTAGACAGCTCCAGCTCAGCTTTACCAGCTTGCACAGCTGCTTTCACTTTTAATAAGTCTTTTGGCATCATTTGTTTTAAAAATGGACTGACGTCATATTTATTTTGAGAGTCCTCTGTAGGACTTAAAAAATGTAGCTGCTGAATACTTCGAGTCATGGCCACATAAAATAAACGACGCTCACTTTCTATGCTGCTTGCCTGCTGCATTTCACCATCACTTTGATACGGGTAATAATGTTCATTCACACTGGGTATCACCACCACAGGCCATTCTAATCCCTTTGCTTTATGAATAGAGCTAATAACGATACCGCTTTGTTTTTTCTGTGACTGCTTAATGGCCTTTAAATTTTCTAGATAAGCAAAGGCATCACTGGCTTTAATATTCAGCTTATTAATAAAACGAACAAAACCCTGAACAGTGGCTACTTTGTCATCCACTTGCTGACTGCTAAAGGCGCTGTCTCCTAGGTTTTTATAGAAGTCTGTTTCACGCACATAACGATTTAATAATTGATGGGCCAGTAAGCGTGAATCTTTAGCCATACGAATAAAATTCATACGCTCTTCAAGCTGCTGTTTTTGCCAGCGCGAAAGATCAGGGAAGCTCATTTTACTAAAGGATAAAATGGCTTTATCCCCTGCTGAGGCCAACTTTTTAGCTAAGTCATCTAATTCAGCTCGCTTAATTTTTAACGCTGGCTGAGTAAAAAACATTAACCACGCCTGATATAAACTATGGCGGGAGCGCTGATAAAACACACCAGCAGACATTTCAAATAACATCATGAAGGTTTGCAATTCAAAACGCTCTAGCACCCAAGAGTGATGGGACATTTGATAAGGGATATTATTTTCTAACAATGCCAATTCAAGTGGTGCACTCATGCCCCATAATCGATACAAAATACAAATTTGTTCTGGCTCATATTGATTAAGGGCGTTCAAAATGAGCTGAATGGCCTGCTGACTTTCATCCTCAGTTTGATGCCATGTTAGTTGAGTATCCGGATTACTTTCATTGGCGATGGCCAATACACTTTCACGAGATAGGTTGAACTGTATAAGCTGGTTAGCTAATAACGCAACATCATGGCCGTAACGAAAGCTGGTGCTTAAACTGTAATGAGTGGCTTGAGGAAACTGCTGATCGAAGCCTTGCAGCATAAAATGTGCGCTAGAACCTCTGAATTCATAGATGGTTTGGTCTGGGTCACCGATCACCATAACCTTGGCGCGCGCTCCCGATAATACTTGCAACAAAAACTGCTGTATCGGATTAATGTCTTGGTACTCATCAACTAATATCCAATCCATATGGTTTTGGAACTTAGCTAATAAATCACTGCGCTGAGAGAATAATAAACACGGGTCATACAACATGTCGGCGTAGGTGATGCGTTTATTTTGTTTACGCCACGCTTCAAACCCTTCAAACACTTTAATAAAAAATCGACATTGAGCCGGCAACTTCATGGATTTATAAACAACCGCGGCAGGCTCTAAGCAGGATTTAACTTGCTCCATGAAACTCATCATGGGATCAAGCCACTTCTTTTTGTCCTGTAATATTTCTTGTGCTGTGGTTTTATCGGCATACTGCTGCATCAAGCGCCACAAAAGCATTTCTTGCTCACCATTGCCAATTGGGTCCCCTTGAAAAGCCTCCAAGTGGCCTTGCTGAATGAGCGTTTGGTAAATACGCAATGCCAATGCATGAAAAGTACGCACTTGCGGCATGGGCTGACCCGCTGCTAACGTGCGAGATAACTTTTGAGTAAAGTCTTGCTGAGCAGACTTGTTGTACATGATCACCAGCAAGCGTTTGGGATTTTGCCCATTCAATAATTGCTGACGAATAAATAAGGCTAATGTGGTGGTTTTTCCTGCCCCAGCGACGGCCACTACTTTGGCATGGCCCTTTTCATGGGCAATAATGCTTTGCTGCTCTGGGGTTAACTGCACAAAAAACCTACACCGTATTTCTAATAGTGCCTATTTTAAAGCAAAGCATTGGGGATAGCAGGCCCAAATTCTGGCTATTTTTCATCCAAAATTAAATTATGCTCCGTTCAAACTAGATGCTAGAATCGCCACCCTTTTTTCTAACCACTATAAATCCATTAGGAGTCACTATGTTTGACGTAAACGAATATTTCGACGGCAATGTAAAATCCATCGCGTTTCAAAGCGAAACTCTGCCAGCCACAGTAGGCGTAATGGCACCGGGTGAATACGAATTTGGTACAAGTCAAAAAGAAGTGATGACAGTGGTTAGCGGTGCTTTAACCATTAAACTGCCTGGCAGCGATGAGTGGGTTACCTTCAAGCAAGGCGAAAGCTTCAACGTTGAAGCCAATGTAAGCTTTGGTGTGAAAGTGGCTGTAGAAACCGCTTACCTTTGCACATACGAATAAGAGCCGAATAAAACCGAACAAGCGCCAAATAAACTTGGCTCATTAAAGGTTATGATTCAAAAAGGCCCTTTGTTTATTTTTTGAACAAAGGGCTTTTTTATTGGCTCTTTTAAGCCTAAACAGCTCAGTTTTTTTGGCGCTTATCTAGCCACCGACTATCTTTAAAGTATGGATAGTACACTTCTTTTAGACATTACCCCTTTCTCTTGGCCGGCCATTTTCACCGCCTTAATTTGCGGCACCACCATTGGTATCGAACGACAACTTAGAGGCAAACCCGCTGGCATTCGCACATCTGCCCTCATTATATTGGGCACTTATGTGTTTATGGCCTGCTCTATTTATGTCTCAAAAGAGGCAAGCATGTCAGACCCTTCTCGTATTATTGGCCAAATCATTACTGGTATCGGTTTTTTAGGTGCTGGGGTCATGCTCAGCAAAGGGCGAAGTGTTTATGGAGTAACCAGCGCGGCCACCATTTGGGCCCTTGCTGCGGTGGGGATTTGCATAGGTATTGGCGAACTGGCCAGTGCGTTTAAATTATCACTGGTGGTCGTGATTATTTTGTTCGGCGTGGATATGTTTGAAGATTACACAGCTCATCTCGGTAAAAACATGCAAAGTCATTACACAAAATGGCGAAATAGAGATGATGAATGAATAATAATTGGCCTGTGTTCACAACAGGCCATTCACCACAAAGCACTTTAATGCTCTACATATTCCACGTTAAAACCGGCTTTTTCTGTTGTGCCCAGTTTATCTACTAAAAATGGCAAACCCTGTTCTAACTGATCTTTAAGGTTCCATGGTGGATTTAAAACAAATAAACCACTGCCATACATGCCCTGATCTTCATCTTTGCCGTTCACCCAAAAACGTACATCTAGATGACTACCGGCCCCAAGCCTTTTAAGGCGGTCCACCATAATTTCGCTTTGCTCTTTTTTAGCATTACGATTAATAAGCGGATACCACACCACATACACACCTTGAGAAAAACGCTTCATGCTTTCTTTCAAACAGGTTTCCACTTGTTTGTATTCTGAAGCCTCTTCATAAGGCGGATCAATCACCACCATGGCACGACGAGGTGGCGGTGGTAACAAGGCTTTTAATCCCGCATAACCATCTATGCGCTCTACTTTAACCGCACGATCATTTTCGAATCGCTTAGATAATAATGAGAAATCTTGTGGGTGTAATTCAAATAAACGGGCTTTATCTTTTTCACCTAGGCATTGGCGAACAAACCAAGGGCTACCTGGGTAGTTTTTTAGTTTGTGCGGATTAATCTTGGTAATAAGGTTCATATAGTCCTGCATCACATCAGGTACTTTTTCGCCCCATAGTAAATTAATTCCCCCTTCATATTCAGCGGTTTTTTTCGACTTTTCACTGCCTAGTTTATACATGCCCGACGCGCTGTGAGTATCCACATACCAAAACGGCTTGCCCTTTTTTCCCATGTATTGGGCCACCATCACACATAACCAATGTTTTAATACATCAGCGTGGTTGCCCGCATGAAACCCGTGTTGATAACTAAGCATGTAAATTCTCTATGCTGTTCAAAGAGTTTAACCACTCTTTAAATAAGGACTACAAAAGCCCTAAAAACTGCATCCTGCATTTATAGGATAGCGCCCATCCATGGGCATAAAAAAGGCTGCTCAGTTACCTGAGCAGCCTTTTGTTAATCGTTTAATCTATTAAAGATTGGATACGCAAATAGCACCAACAATCGTTAATACAACAGTGTATGGGAATGCCATAACCACCATCTTACCGTAGGACAAGCGCACTAGAGGAGCGATAGCCGACGTTAATAAGAACAAGAACGCTGCTTGACCGTTTGGAGTCGCAACACTTGGTAGGTTAGTACCTGTGTTTACGGCAATAGCCAATAGCTCAAAGTGTTCACGTGTAATATCACCCGCATCAAGTGCCGCTTTCACTTCATTGATGTAAACAGTAGCAACAAATACGTTATCACTGATCACTGACAGCAAGCCGTTAGCAAAGAACATGATCAATGGCTGAGCTTGTACGCTTTGTGCAAATACCCATTCAATGATTGGCTGGAATAAGTGCTGGTCATGAATCACAGCTACAACAGCAAAGAACACAACTAACAAAGAGGTAAATGGCAAGGCTTCTTCAAACGCATGGCCAATTTGATGCTCTTCGGTAATACCGTTCAAAGCAGTTTGCAATACGATAATGGTTAAACCAATTAAACCCACTGGCGCCAAGTGCATGGCCAGAGCAACACCTAAGAATAAAGCGGCTGCAGCTTGAACCCATAATTGTGTTTTTTGCGACTTAGTACGTTTAGCACTTTCATGCTCGTCGTATTCAGCAAGAATGGTAAATACAGGCTCAGGTAAGGTTGCACCGTAACCGAATACTTTAAGTTTCTCGACAACCACCACGGTAACCAAACCAGCAAAGAATACAGGAATAGAAACAGGTGCCATTTGTAAAAAGAAGGTTGCGAAGTCCCAGCCTGCTTTTTCAGCGATCAATAGGTTTTGCGGCTCACCTACTAAAGTAGATACACCACCTAGAGCCGTACCAACCGCAGCATGCATTAACAGGCTACGTAAAAACGCACGGAAGTTTTCTAGGTCTTCTTTATGACGGTTATGAACTTTCTCGTCATCGCCATGATCGTGATCATCGTGATGATATTGACGGCCCGAGGCCACCTTGTGGTAAACAGAGTAAAAACCAACCGCAACCGCAATGATTACAGCCGTTACTGTTAGGGCATCTAGGAACGCAGAAAGCACCGCAGCCATAACACTGAAGGTTAGGGAAAGTGCAATTTTAGAACGAACATTAATCAGAAGTTTAGTAAAAATAAACAGTAATAAACTTTGCATAAAGTAGATACCTGCCACCATAAACATCAGCAGTAATATCACTTCAAAGTTTGCAATGATTTCAGTTTTAATCGCACCAGGGCTGGTCATGCCCAGTATTACGGCTTCAATCACCAGTAAGCCGCCAGGCTGTAGCGGGTAGCATTTTAATGCCAGCGCCAAGGTGAAGATAAACTCAAGGATCAATGCCCAACCAGCTACCGTGTAACCGATATCAGGGATCATCACCAAAAGTGGGTTAATTAGTAAAAAAGCAATAATGGCTTTTTTGTACCAAGAAGGGCTGTTGCCCAAAAAGTTCTGATATAAACTGCTCATAAGCTCGATCTTATTTGCTATTTCCATTTATTTAGAACCTACAAAAAGACGTTTTTGTAGCAAATGGCCAACCTTACGGTTAACCCCCTGTGGTATTCATGAAACGAAGAATCTGCACTTCATCGGTCAAATCAAACTCATGACGTAAAGGCTTAATCTTCATTGCATCCACAATGGCTTGCTTAACAGGTTCTAACTCTCCAGGGTTGTTTCTTAATACCGTTTTCAAATCAATACTATGCTCGTTACCTAAGCATAGTAGCAATCTGCCCTGAACGGTAACTCTTACGCGATTACAGCTCTCACAAAAGTTATGACTGTGGGGAGAAATGAAGCCAATTCGACTTTTATGGCCATCGGCAAAGCGCCAATACGCACTTGGTCCACCGGTTTTCTCTTCACACGCATACATTTCATGAGTTTTTGTGATGATTTCACGGATTTCATCGCTGGCCATGAAGTTTTCCGCCCGATCATGGGAGGAAATCTGGCCAAGAGGCATTTCTTCAATGAAGCTGATATCCAGCTGCTTCTGGCGAATAAAGGCCACTAAATCCATGATTTCGTCTTGGTTTGAATCTTTTAACACAACGGTGTTTATTTTTATGGATTCAAACCCAGCGGCTTGTGCCGCTTCTATTCCGGCCAATACTTGTGTTAATTGGCCTGTGCGAGTCATCTGCTTAAAACGTTGTTCATCCAAACTGTCTAAGCTGATATTGATTCGCCCTAAACCAGCCTCTTTTAACGGTTGGGCCAATTTATTCAATTGGCTACCATTGCTGGTCATGTTCAATTCTTCTAGGCCGGGCAATTGCGATATTCCAGATACTAGATCCACAATGCCGTGACGTACCAAAGGTTCGCCACCTGTTAGGCGGATTTTTTTCACGCCTAACTCAACAAACGCCTGAGCCACTAGTTGAATTTCTTCTAAAGTGAGCACTTCTTTTTTCGGTAAAAACGTCATCTCTTCTGCCATGCAATACACACAGCGAAAATCACAACGGTCTGTTACCGAGATACGAACATAATCAACTGTACGATTAAATTCGTCGGTTAAAGACGACACCATAAAAAAGTCTCAAAACAAAAGCGCGCTAATACTACCAAGAAACAAAAGCTCAGGGCAGTTCCTACCTCTAAAAAGACGTTTTTATTATTATATTTAAATGAGAGTGTGCAAAAATAATGCAGTTAAAAGCCATAGGCACCATTAAAACGCGAAAAACTCGCGAAAGCCCTTAGAAAACTCAATGTTATTAACGGCTCCAGCGCATTAATAAATTTCTTAAATCATCCATGCGCACGGGTTTGGCTATGAAATCATCCATGCCCACAGCAAAACAGTGGGTTTTATCTTGCTCCATGCTGTTTGCAGATACCGCGATGATAATGGGTTTTTGATAGCGTTTTTCGTGTCTGCGCATGGCAAGGGTGGCATCAAAGCCATCCATGATTGGCATTTGGCAATCCATTAAAATTAACTCCGACGGATTGTCTGCTTGTTGTTTCAAGGCTTCTTCGCCGTCATTGGCTAAATCATATTCAATACCCATACGCTTTAGCATGCTTTCCATGACTTTTTGATTCACTTTATTATCTTCAACCACCAGCACACGTTTTGGCAGTGTTTCATTTATGTCTTTCATGGAGGTACTAAAACCCGGTAATCGAATAATGCCTTCGATATTTGGCGAGACCATCTCTAGTTGCCAATCACCACCAATCAGTTTCACAACTTCATCCACAAAAATCGCATCTTGCGGGTTCACAAACATTTGCTCGGCCGTGGCCACCTGCCATTTCATATTGCTGTGCAGCTTGAAGATAATATTGGTTTCACCTTTGGATTCATCAAATTGTAAGTTCAAGTCTATGGATTTTAGGTCCATCTGACATACGTTATAAATGATTTCAGTAAGCAACAAATACACGGCTCTTACCGGCCCGTGCAAACGATGCCATTCACTTAAATTTGAACGGAAATCAAATTGAATGTCTTTTTGATCGCACTCAAGCTGTAAATCTTCATACCAGTTTTTCAATAAGCTATTGATGTCTTGCTGAACAGCTTGAAACTCGGGTCTTTTGGCGCTCATCTCTGTATTCAATAACAGTTTATCAATGTAACGAGAAACCAAACGGCTACTGTGGTGAGCATCTTTAATGTGTTCTGGTTTTAGCTCATAGCCCTTAAGTGCATTATCCAGCACATGATCAATGGCGTTTAACGGGGTTTTTAATTCATGGCTAATTTGTTTAAGAAAAATATCTCTGACTTTTTTATGCTTTTCAGCAAGCTCTAATGCGTCGGCTAAACGTTTGCTGGTTTTATTGAGAATTTGACGGTAATGGCGTTCGTTTTCAATTTGGTCATTTTTGTTTTTATTAATGAGCTCGGCCAACGCCCAAGAAAGTAAGGTGGCCTCTATGACGGTGCCAAACAAAAAGGAATACTGGCCCAGTAAACTGGCATCAATCAATCCGGTTAGTGTCCACATGTACACCATGCCGCCAAGGGCTAAAAAGACCCACGCCAATAAAAAGAAGCGTGCCGGTTTAAAGCCCTGTCTTAATACATAAACCGAAGATGCGATCACCCCACCCTGATACATCATGCTGGCCAGCATATACAAACCTAAACCCAGCTCGTAATTGCCTTGCAAAATAATGATGGTATCGATCACCACCAATACAATTAACACTCGATAAAACACATTCCACTTTGGGTAAAACTCAGGAATGCGTAAAAAAGAACGGGCAAATAATATAGCCATGGCAAACGCCAAACACACAGACATCGCCCATGTTAATGGGTCATTGAGCCAATGGGCTTGCGGGAAAAAATAACGACCCAGACCTAGATCCAGAGAAAAGAACACCAATAAAAAAGTCAGGTTCAAACAATAAAATAAATAATGAATAAACCCAGTGGCAAAATAAATGATCACGTTATATGCGCATAACGCCAGCAATATGCCCAAACAAATAAAGATAATGCCCATATGGGAAAAACGATTACGCTCAAATTCTTTACGCTCGCCAATGCTAATGGGCAAACGTAAAGCGTTATCGGATTGCACCCTTAAAACAACCGTGTCGCCAACAGAGAGTTTGGGCAGACGCACACTGGGAAAAATATAGCCGATGTCGTTTTCATTAAGTGCGTTGTGCACTACGTTCAATTGCTCACTCACTAACTGACCGTTAGCACCATAAACAAACACATCAAACGCATTGAGGTGGGCAAAAGAGAATTCTAACTGAGGGTCGAATGGCGTATCTGCATCAAGTTTAAACCACACCCATACATTGCCTTGCACAAATTTTACAATGGGCGCGCTGTCGCTGGCGTGTATAGGAATAGATTTTGATGTTGGGTTAATAAAATCACGAGCCGTTAACGACTCGGTTTTATCAAATGCATAATGGGCATGAGGCCAAAGGTCCTGCACTGGTCCTTCTATGGTTAATCCAAACGCACTTTTAGTGCCTGAAAAAACCAACAACAAGAGCAGGAAATATTTCATCTTAAGCCGTTAAATTGTCATTTACATCTAAGGCTCGTTCAAGCGCGGCCATACCGGCTGGTAAATCCACTTTGCCGCCCGATGCTTTCATACTCATGCCCAAAGCGTGCAGAGTTATGAATAAATTATGAGCTCGACTTTGCTCACCCATTTGGCCAATTCGCACAATAGGCAAACCAAATGATCCGGATATCTCTACCTTGTACAAACTGGACATGGTGTTCAGCACTTGCTTGGCTTCAACCCCATCAGGCAAGATAATGCCCACCACACTATTTAGTCGGCTCTTAGGTTCTACAAACAGCTCTAAACCCATAGCTTGTACTGCGCTTTGCAAACCTTGGCTACATACAAGATGACGATCAAATCGGCTATTTAAGGTTTCCAAGCACACTTGGCGTAAGGCTTCATGTAAAGCCAGAATCCCGCTTACAGGCGCTGTATAGTGGTAGCCCTTATCTTCCCAGAATTGTTTAGCTAAACGTACATCTAGACACCAATGCGGCATGGGCGCTGTTCGTTCCATTATTACCGGCCAAACGTTCTCGCTAAACGCCAAAAGCGACACCCCAGGAATAGACGCCAAACCTTTCTGCCCACCTGTGATCACTACGTCAATGTCCCAGTTATCCATCTCTAGCGGCATCGTACTTAACGTACACACTGCATCCACAATAGACAGCACACCGTACTGACGCGCTAACTTAGTAATGGCGGATAAATCTTGGTTCCAAACCGTGCAAGAGGTCTCCCCTTGTACGATGGTGATAACATCGAAGTCACCGTTCTTTAGTAATTTCTCTACGTCTTCAACCTGCACCCCTTGTCCCACAGCTGACACATGCTCAACCACCTCACCACCACAACGCTCTGCCATTTCAGCTAAACGGCCACTAAAAAGGCCGTTTTTAATACTTAATACCTTGCGACCCGGCCACACCAGATTAGTAATGGCCATTTCCATGGCCGCACTGCCTGGCCCCGCCACACCAATTACATGGGGGCTTTGAGTTTGAAACACGTATTGAGACATCAGGCGCACACGCTCAACAACCTGATTCATGGTGTCGCCCAAATGGTTAATCACCACTGAGTTGGCCATGGCCACTTTTTTTGAAACCGGTACAGGGCCTGCGCCCATGAGCAATAGCGGTTCATCAGGCAAAATGCTGTCTAGGGGTAAATCAGCTGGAGGTAAAATTGAAGGGGTTGATTTCACGGAGAGTCCAAAATAAAAACAGCGGGTCTATTCATGTACTTATTACACTGACTAGACCCTACTTTAAAAAAGTTTAAAAACGAATGCGCAGCCCGGCCAATGAGCCTTCGGCTAATGTCACATCGTTATCAGATTCGTCGATCATGGCCACATAGCGGTAATGGGCATAAAGCTGAGCGTCCCAGCTAAATGCATATTCCAAGCCCAATTGATATTCGTATTCCAGTTGGGCTTGATCATCCCAATCGGATGCTAAAAAGAACGGCCTAATATTAAAGCCAATGTTGCTTTGCAGCCCTGCTGCAATTGGCACAAAAATCTGGGTGCGAAAACCAAGGCCTTTACGGCTGTATTCTGTGTCTTTAATTTCCGTTTGAGAGATTTCAAAATCAAACTCAGCGCCGCCTTTTTGGCTTGGGTCTTTTAGGTAACCAAAACCACCAGCACCCAGAGCGATGATTTCAACTTCCTGCTCGCCCATATTTGTGCCTTCTTCCACCACGGTATCTTCGCTATTAAAGTAGCTTAGATAAAACATGCTGGTGACTTTTTCGCCATCTTCACCCAATGGGGTTTCGCCTAATCCAAGGCGGAAATGACTCATGTCTTCCCCTTGGGCTAGGTCAATAAATACGGTGTCATATTCAGCGTGAGAAAACGCACTGCAAACACTCAGTGCAACAATAGAAAGCGGTGCCGATAAAAAAGAGAACAATCTAGTCATAATCAAACCTCTGTAAAGCCCAAGAGCATACCAAAACCCTTTGGCTTCGCAACTTTTCCCGCTAAAAAGCCCTTTTTACATGGCTTTATTCGCTTTATATAAAGCCGCCTTAAAACATAGACCCTCAGGCACAAAAAAGCCGAGCGGTTTAAAGGCTCGGCTTTTGTTGTAAAGGCTCACTTAAACAGCAATTATTGAAAACGCCATTAGCGAGTAGCGATAATAGTGGCTCTTAATGGTGCAGGGTAACCTTCTGCTGTTTTAGTGGTGTCATCCGCGTCTAAAAAGTCCACAAGGGAGTTGTATTCCATCCAATCCGTTGCGCGCTGTTCTTGCAAACTGGTGACATTTTGCTCCACTATTTTTACATCTTTAAAGCCCACACGGCGCATCCATAAACACAAGGTTTCTGCGCTGGGTAAAAACCAAACATTGCGCATCATGGCATATCGGTCTTCAGGCATTAATACTTCCCCTAACGCCCCGTCAATCACCAAAGTCTCTAATACCACTTCACCGCCCACACGCAATGCGCTGTACAGTTCGGATAAATGATCCAACGGCGATTTACGATGATACAAAACCCCCATGCTAAAAACAGTATCAAAGCTTTTTAAATTGGCTGGCACATCTTCCATTTTAAATGGCAATAAATGCACATTGGTTGGTAAGTCATTGGCGGCCTGCTGATATTTTTTAGTGGCTTCAAACTGCCAAAAAAACAATTTAGTTGGGTCCACGCCGATCACGCGTTTAGCGCCTTCACCCAGCATACGCCACATGTGATAACCACTGCCGCAGCCTACATCCAAAACCGTGCGACCATGCATAGGGGATATATGATCTTTAATGCGGTCCCATTTCCAATCGCTGCGCCATTCTGTATCGATACTGGTATCAAAAAACTGAAACGGGCCTTTACGCCAAGGTTTTAAACCTTGTAATGCGGTTACTAAATTTTGGCTTTGCTCGGCTGTAATGCCATCACTGTTAAACGTAATAGGGCCAAGGTTTAAATCGCTTTTGATATTTTTAATATCAGGCAGCAAGTTATACGACTCTTGCCAGCGCACCATATCCCCATGAGGGTTGGCCACATAAAACTCATGTAACTGCTGCTCAAGCACGTCACCCCATTGCGTAAAGTTACTGTCTTTATCCTGCATGAAATCAATCAAGTCTTGATAAAAATGTAAAAACCAATTTTCACTGAATGACATGACTAACCTTATTTAACCGCAATAAACGATGAAAAATTAAAACATTGATACCACTGAGACGCTTGAGAAAACCCCGCCGAGGTTAATCGCTCAATGTGTTCTTGGCCGGTTTCCGGCACCAATACGTTTTCTAATGCACTGCGCTTTTGGCTCACTTCTAAATCGCTGTAACCATTGGCTCGCTTAAAATCCCAATGCAATTCTTGCTGCAGGGTTTGCTCAGGTTCAGCAAACGATAATTTCTCAGACAGAATCAACACGCCACCAGGGTTCAGTGCGTCGTATAAGTCTTGAATTAATTTTTGGCGCTTTTCTTTGGCGATAAATTGCAACGTAAAATTCAGCGTAATCACAGACGCGTTTTCATAGGCAAAGCAGGTGACATCCCCTTCGTGTAATTCAACCGGTGCCACCGCATCGTCAATATCCACATAGCTCTGGCAACGTTTTAACATGGCCTGTGCGTTATCAATGCCCACCACCTTGCAGCCGGACTTTTTCACACCATGACGCATAGCCAAAAGTGATGCCCCAAGGGAGCAGCCTAAATCGTATAAATTGCTGTTTTTTTGTACGTAGCGCTCTGTGATCACACCAATCATTGGAATGATCATGCTATAGCCAGGCACTGAGCGTTTGATCATGTCTGGGAATACGCGCGCCACTGCATCATCGAAGGCAAATCCAGCTAACGAGTCGTGGTTATCGGCATATATGCGATCGCGAGACATAAATGATCCAGTGATGTTTAAGGGTGGCGCATTTTACTGAAAACGGCGCCATTTTTCATCTTTCAGTGCAAATTTCGCTTTTAGCACGCTAATTGCACTCCTTGATGAAAGCATCATAAAAATGACACTCAGTAATGGGTTACCTAAAGCCGCTCACACTAAGCACAAGCAATGGAACACTATGCACGCATTTATAACAGGTGCCACCGGCTTTCTAGGCCAGCATTTACTTGAGCAGCTTTGCGCGCAAAACTGGAAGATCACGGCTTTGTATCGCCAGCAAGAAACTCTACCTATGTTAAATGAGCAGTTAAAACGCTGCCAGATACAATGGGTTAAAGGCAATATAGAAGACATTCAAAGCCTGCGCCAAGCCATGCCTGAATCCGTTGATGCTGTATTCCATCTGGCTGCCAATACCAGCACATGGGGCTTAATGCACCGCCGTCAGTATCAAACCAACGTCATCGGCACACAAAACATGGCCAAAGTGGCACTGGAAAAAAATGCCATTCGTTTCATTCATACCAGCTCGAGTTGCGTATACGGGGCTCACGAAGACACCATAGATGAACTCAGCGAAATGCGCGCCGTTGATCATCCTGTGGCTTATTACCGCAGTAAATTCCTAGCTGAAGAAGCCATTCGTGAAGCCATCAAACTCGGGTTAGACGCTGTCATCCTTAACCCTTGCCCCGTTATTGGCACCTACGATAAAAACAATTGGGCCCAGGCGTTTACCATAGTGGCCAAAGGCCAGCTTTCTAGCGCGCCGCCCGGCAGCCAATCTTTCGCCGATGCTCAAGATGTGGCCAAAGCCCATATCCAAGCGTTTGTGCATGGCCATACCGGTGAAAACTACATTCTCTCTGGTCCTGCCAGCAGCTTATTGGAGATCTTTCAGTGGATCTGCATGCAACTAGATAAAGAGCCGCCTCATGTTAGCCTGCCCACATGGGCCATTAAATCCATCGGTTTTTTCGGCTCATTATTCAGCCTCATCAGCCGCAAAGAGCCGCATATTAGCTGGGATAAAGCGCAGATATTATGCTCAAACAGCATTGTCAGCTGTGAAAAAGCCAGTCGCGATTTGCAATATCGCCCCAGTAAAAGCATCGATGAAATGTTAGAAGGCAGCTTTGCTTGGTGGCTCACTCAACAAAATACACCACCCAACACGAAAGCCCCTGAACCCTCCCGCCCATCTAAAGCCGCTTAACTCATATTAAATGGCGCTTTTTAGAACATCACAGATACGGGTATAATCCTCTTTTTGTGCTTGTGAAGGCTGTCCATGTTAGACGTGTTGTATCAAGACGAATATTTAATCGCCGTAAATAAACCCAGCGGCTTATTAGTGCATAAAAGCTGGGTCGCCAAAGATGCCAAAGAATTTGCCCTTCAAACCGTACGCGACCAGTGCGGCCAGCACGTGTTCCCCATCCACCGACTCGACCGCCCCACTTCAGGGGTATTATTATTCGCCTTTAGTGGCAGCCTCGCTCAACAAGTTCACGCTAATTGGGAAAGCGCAGAAAAAACCTATTGGGCAGTGGTGCGTGGTTGGTTAAATGATGCCGTATTAGTGGACCATCCATTAAAAGGCATGAAAGATTACGGCCAAGATGTAGACACAGAGCAAGACGCGCAAACACAGTTTACGCCGTTAAATAAAATTGAAATCGAAGCGCAAATAGACCGCTACCCGCAAAGCCGTTTTAGTTGGGTAGAAGTAAAACCCAAACAAGGTCGCACCCACCAAATACGTCGCCATTTAAAACATTTGAGTCATCCAATTATTGGAGACGCTCGATACGGCAAAGGAAAATACAACCGCTATTTTGCTGAGCACATGGACGCTGGGCGTTTGTTATTGCACGCTCGTGAACTTAAAGTTTTGCACCCCATTAGTAATGAATTTATTTCCATTACCGCGCCGCTTGAAGGGGATATGTTGGGCTTGTTTGAGCGGTTTGACTGGGGTTAGGGGGTAGGTTTTTTTAGGGGGCGCTGGAACCTATACCGGGTATTTTAATTTTATTGATAGAGGAAATAACGCCTGCCAGCAGGGGCGCAGTATGCGTTGATCTTCCCCCGATAAAATGGACACCGCCATTTTTATGCTAGGCTTTGTTCATATTTAATCGGCGACATATAGTTTAAACCAGAGTGTAACCGAACATTGTTATAAAACTGGTTAATATAACGACCAATTTCTTTGCGTAAATGAGCTAACGATTCGAATTTAGTCTTTCGTATTAGCTCGCCTTTTAAACTGTGGTAGAAGGATTCCATAAATGCGTTATCGGTACAATAACCAATTCTATTTACACTGTGCTTAAAATCGTATTTATTTAAGATTCCTTGAAACTCTGAACCTGTAAATTCTACGCCTCTGTCTGTGTGGAATATTATTCCACGCGGATAGCTTCTGTTTCTAATTGCTGCGGCTAATACTCTAGCTGTTACATCTGCTGTGCGGGTTTTAGAGAGAGTCCAACCCAGTATTCGTCGAGAGTATTGATCCATGATCGTCACTAAATACTGCCAAGCCCCTTGATGCTTAATGTACGTAATATCCGCAACCCAAACTTGATTGATGCGAGTAGCATTGCCATGTGCAATCAATCTATTTTCGCCTTTTGTTATAAAGCGTTTTAAACCCGGTTGTCGTCTTGTCACTCGACTGACTCTTCCTTTTAGTCCAGCCAGTCTCATAAGACGCTCAACACGGGACCTACCGACTAAAACCCCTTGATTACGTAGCGCTGCATATATTCTTGGGCTGCCGTAACGGCCTTTACTCTTATCAAAGATACTTCTTATTTTCTTTAGTAATGCCCGATCTGATTTAATTCGATTTGAAGGCCTTCGATTTTTCCATGCATAAAACCCACTTCTGGAAACGGACAACCATGTGCATAAAAACTGAATTCCTAGCTTTGATCTGTGTCGGTCGATGAATCCAAATCGTTCTGATGTTGTTCCGCTAGAAACTGTTGCCACTTTTTTAGAAGGTCGTTCTCCTTCTTTAAGCGCTCGACTTCTTTTTTAAGTCTTGCGTTTTCTGTCAGTTCTTTTTTAGGCGGTGACTTTCTTTTATTGCTCACACCAACTCTCTTTTGACCATCACCCTGAATCTTTCCGTCACGATACTCTTTTCGCCACCTTGATAGCATAAGAGGGTGAATACCAAGACCATCAGCAACTTGCTTGCTTTGGATATCGGGTTGATAGCTTAATTTAACGGCTTTGATTTTGAACTCATTAGAGTAAAACCATGTTTTTCTAGGGTTATTATACTTGGGCATTGCGACACCTTTAAGTTATTTAAAAGTGTCCACATTATCGGGGGAAGTTCATCCATAGCTTAAGCGCATTGTTATGTATTATCTCTATTTTCTAAGTCAGCTCTCATTTTATCTTTATCGATATAATTCTTGAGAATTTCCCACTGACTTATACTCGACCTCAAAGTAACTACGGTTCCAATCGACACACCCGAAAGCCAAACAAGCAACATCATTAGATATTCCTTTTTTTCTGTAAACCCAAAAAACATTAATGGGGCCAAAATAGTAATTAGCGCTATTACTAAAAATACAAAAGATTGGATATTACTATTTTTAGTTAAAGCATCAGGATCTTCTACCTGACTTAAGATTCTTTTCAGGATCTGGTCCTTAGGGTCTTCTTGCGTGTCCATTATTTCAATCTACCTAATACATAACGCCTGCCAGCAGAGGCGAGTGAAACGAGTCCAGCCAGCTTGCTGGCGATACTGGCTGGCTTTGTTATACGATTAGTGAACCAAGTAGGCATTTTTTTCCAAGAACTTACAGAACTCTTGTTTTGCATTTTTATAGAATTCAGGATCGCTTTTATAGTCTTGCATATCTTTATAAATGAAAGCGCCCTGAATAGTATTCATATTCTGCTCTATAAATTCTGGAGCAACAATAATCTCCCCATTGAAATAGCGCTTTAGATTGTTTAAGGCTTGCACTGCGGCAGCAGGGTGAAATGCGGCCTCAGATAATCGATCCCAGGATTTATCCTTGGGTTCAGGGCAAATGTTTTCCGCTATAGATATAGGGCTTAGTAAAAAAGATATTAGTATTACAACAATTTTCATTAATTTACTCGTATAACGCCTGCCAGCAAAGGCGAGTTTACGAGTCCAGCCAGCTTGCTGGCGAATTGGCTGGCTTTGTTATACCTATCTATTTTTTCGCTAAACATAAATACCGCTTAGAAAATATCATGTTAGAAGGTCTTCTAAAAATATCTGAAGGTTTAAAAGAATACCTTCCCTTATTAGATAGTTTTAATGTCCAGCGATCATTAGTATCAAAAAAACCGAATTTGATAGAGTTGTTATTGAAATTGATTTCAACATCTTCCATGAACCCAAAATACGCTGGAGTAGATATTGAATCAATAAGCGTTAAATCTCCAGATATGAGGTTAAACCAATAAGTGACCGCATCTAAGGAATCATAATAAGTAATAATCAACGTTAAATCGCCAATACTTAATTCCTTGAAGATTTTAATGCCCTTTAATTCAATTCCACTGCTTTTACTTTTATTAAAAGCATTCATATTAAAGGTGCCATTCAAAGAATCACTTCTAATCGGCTGGCAAGTATATTTATTAGATTCAATCATATTGAGGTATAACGCCTGCCAGCAAAGGCGAGTTTACGAGTCCAGCCAGCTTGCTGGCAAATTGGCTGGCTTTGTTATATTTAATGATGGTAAAAGGCTTTAGTTTTAAGGAATTCACAAAAGTCATCCATCAGGTATTTATTGTCTTCGCCAAATTCTTTTTTGTGTGACGCTATAAAGTCTTTATAAAGATACCCTCGAATCATTACTAGGTAATTCTCAATTTCAATGAAGTCCCTACCGCTAGAGCCGTCCCTACTAAGCTTATTCAATTCAGCCGTAGATTCGTTGAATTTTGATTTTGTAAATTCTTCTTCAGGTATCCAGCCAGTACTGCCATCCTTTTCAGGAATGCAGTCTGCCGCTACTGAAAATGAACATAATAAAAATACCAAGAAAATGCTCAATCTAATGGATTTCATTTCACCTCCAAAATATAACGCCTGCCAGCAATGGCGAGTTTACGAGTCCAGCCAGCTTGCTGGCGAATTGGCTGGCTTTGTTAAATACTTTTCTGTTATTTATTTTCATTTCCAAAAGCTGCCCCGTGAACTTTTTGAGGGATAGCAATTGCGGGAGCATTGCGTCTTATGTTTTCAATTTCGTTTGGGCTGAGTGACTCGCCCTTAAGATTCTTTGCTCTTTCAAGCATTGCTTCGATAGGTGGATTGTAAGACACAACTAAACTGCTTGGATTATCTTTGGAAGATAATTCTTCAAATGAACCAGTATCTCCAGCTTTTAAAATTCGCACGAAAACTCCATATTTCAATTGCTATTTAACAGTTTATTCTATGTCGCATGACCAAATAATATAATACGCGGTCACGAGACGCTTTTGCAGGGCGTGTTTGCCCTGTGCTTTTAATAAAGCTAGTCATCATGGGCTACACAGGGTTGTTTGGC
>Ga0209712_10000666_pt1 | contig 29909 bp, 45 predicted proteins | sample ArcOceMetagenome_FD_187443 | JGI IMG/M metagenome (GOLD analysis project Ga0209712, IMG submission 187443) | Marine eukaryotic phytoplankton communities from Arctic Ocean - Arctic Ocean - Greenland ARC118M Metagenome (SPAdes) (version 2) | ecosystem: Environmental > Aquatic > Marine > Oceanic...
ATCAACTGGTCTAAGGACAATACCCGAGTAGAAGCTACTACCCTAGGGTCTAAAGCCTATGTGTATCTACATGACCACCATATCGCCACGTATCATTATGATGATAACACAGTGATACCTAACCTAGAGACCTTAGCAGCGTACCCAACGCGCACCACAAAGAGCCGCTTACGTGCCCTCGGTGTCGATGTGTACACACGTAAAGGCGTCACCTATGTCAATGGTGTAGAAGTATAAATTAATTACATCTAAGGGTTGACACCTAGGTTAACCCTGTTATTATAGACACATACCCAAGGCGCACACGGCACCTAGGACACTGAAGAGAGAGAATGTTATGCCAAAGTTAATCATGAGTACCGACCGCCCAAACAAGACGCAGATGGAGTTATACACCACGCGCAAAGGTTTTGAGCATTACTTACAGCACATGGGCGCAACTTTTGAAGTCTGTGAGGGTGTTTGGGAGGGTGAACGCGAACAGTCCTACATGATCACCCTAGCGCCTCATGTTAGTTTTAACGCCCTTAAAGCCTTAGCGTTTGAGCACTACAAACAGGATGCAGTTTTAAGAGTGTCAACGTATGGCGGTGCATCTTTGCATCACAATGACGGAACTATTGACGGTGTGGGCATCTTTACCCATGTTGACACTAAGCCTGTCAATGATTGTTACACGCAGTCGTTTAAGACTGGTAACATCTACGAAACTATTTCATTAGGTTAATATTATGCATAAATATATGATTGATAACGAACTGACTACCGCCGAGCATGAACTGCTACGCAAGCACCCTAAAGAGATACACGAGGCAGTCTATATGGTTAGGTTATATAAGGATGAAGGTTATTATATGTTCTATATATACCCCACATACATTAAGCTGATAGGGAAAAACAATGGTGTTAAGCTATATCACCTACACTATGGCGTAACGCTGGGCTTAGATATGCAAAGAGCTATGTACCAAGCCACGGGCTATTGGTTACTACAAAAGGAGATAAAACAACGCTTCTACGATGGTCACCCAACTCAACAAGCTAGCTTTGACGCAATCAATAAGAGGCTAGCGGCATGATAATGCAAGACTTTAAGACTAGCCCATTCAAGCGCACCGCAGCAGTCAAGGCTAAGGCGCTAAAGGCCAAGCGCAATGCTATGCTAACAAGTGTAGCCGTAAATGCCATAGGCGCTGCCATAGGCGCGTGGAGTGTATATATTATGGTTGTTGTTATGTTTGAAGGGGGTATATAGTGTTAGCCTCTCTATTTGCTTGGCTTGTAGCGGTGACTATATTCACCATTCTACATGTTATTTGTTGGGTGTACCTTCCTCAAGACTTATTATGGGAGCCTTTGTTAAGCCCTGATGTTGATCGTGTTGCTTCTTGGTTTATTGCAGTAGCTTATATTACTTATCAAAGTATTTATTCAAATGAAACAAATTAAAGGTTGACACCTCGGTACAACCTGTTACTATAGACACATACCCAAGGCGCACAAGGCACCTAGGACACTGGAGAATTACTATGCTAGACCAAGAACTAACTAAACTGGGAACATTAGAGAAAGCAGTGGTAGATGATAGAACTGTTTATGTTGAGGCTGATGCTGCTTATAATGATGTTTATGCTGCTTATGCTGCTACTGAGATCACTGCTGCTTATGTTACTGCTTATGCCCATGCTGCTTATGATGCTTATTATGCTTGGTCTAAAGCAAAGCAAGCCTTATCTAAATACCTAAAGGAGCAATACTAATGACTAGCCATGAACTAATTGAGATACATTTAAACAATAGCGACCTAAACCTAGGCAACCTAGCTGGTATTGCTAAGGTGTCAATTAATGAAGCTAGGTCTATTATTGAGAGTCATTATTATACCGATGATGCTGGATTGCTAGAATACCCCTACTACCAACTAGAGAAAAAATGCTGGGAGGCAAAATGAAAACTGAATACGTATTAATTCAAGACGACAATACAAGCGACCCAAAACGGTACGCCTTTGATGAAAAAAATGTAGCACTTGAAACAATGGACTGGTTACAGCGCCAAGGAAAACACATTTCACTATATGTCTATACAACTGAAGAGGTGGCAAAATGAAAACTTTAACTGCACAGGATAAGAACCTTTTTAATAGCTTGTTAGAATTGAGCTATAGCAACCACCATATCACATTGGCTAATATGCGCCCTAGCGTCCCTGAGGGCACCTTGAACCTAACTAAGTCTCTAAGTAACCTAGAGGCCCACGGATTGCTTATGATAGGCTTAGAGGATACCACAGGAGGTGATAAGATCACATACACGCCATTAGTCAACGGGATAGCCTACGGGCACCCCTGCGATGAGTTTAAATTTGACGACTGGGTAGCCTTCGGTTTGCCAGTGGGCAGCGAGGAGGTAAACAATGTTTAAGCTAGATGATTTACTTTTATACGCCACAGGGGTTGTATTGTGGTCAACATTGATATACTATGTACTTATTGAACCTTATACTTATTAAATGGAGCTTTTAAATGATAGAACTATTCACAATTATCATTATAGTAAATTTCGTAATAACAGTAATTAATTCATAACTAAAGAGAGTAAATAACATGCGATGTAAATCATGTAATGTAATATTATCGGAAAGTGAGTCACGTAGAACAGAGCTAACAGGAGAGTTTATAGACTTGTGCGGCCAATGTTATGCGGTATCCGCCAGAGCAATACAAAATTATCATATTGACTCAAGTGACTACGATGTAGAATTTAACGATGGGGAAAAATCACCTTCATATCTACAATAAGTTAAAATAAAGGTTGACACTTAAGTCATATGTGGTAATATATATACATACCCAAGGCGCATACGGCACCTAGGACACTAAAGACAGGAGTTAGGCACATGGCACAAGCAACATACGAGCAGGAAATAGCAATAGGCTTCATGGGCGAGCAGTTGTTAAGCTTTGAAGTAGAATATAGGCTTGACTCAACTAATGGTGATGTCATTATTGAAGACTTTTATGCCGAGGCTGTACTGTTTGACGCTAATGGTTGGCGCTCAGTTGAGAAGGTACCAACATGGATGTATGAGTTGCTCAAGGCAGAGGTGGAAGACTATAAATACGATATGATACAACAAACAGCTTGACAGGTTCCCTAGGTAATGTTAAAATATACCTAAGGAACCAAAAGAATCATTTTGTTTAATACATTATGAATAACATTAAAGTATCTAACTAAGGTGTTTTAAGTACACTTAAGTAAGAAGTAGTAAATAGACCTATTTGGGTCATAATAGATAATCTAAAGTAAGGAAGTATAATATGTCAGTAATTACAGGTACAGTAGCATTCGTTAATTTGTCAGAGCATGAAGTATACCTCGGCACCTCGACGGGGAAGTATTCGGTAGTCTTAACATTAGACGATGAAAACACAGCCAAAATGGAAGGTCAGGGTGTCAAGTTACGCACCTATGAAGGTAGCAAGCAACGTAAGTTTGCATCTAAGTTTGATGTACCAATTTATGAGCTTAACGGGGATGAATTTATGGGTAACGTCACACGCGGCTCAACGGTACGGGTGCAATATTCACTTGGTCAGGAGCATCCAGTACATGGCATCACGCCATACCTTGATAAGGTGCGCGTTGTTGAACTAGCAGCCTCCGCCACCGACGGTGACTTCTAGCACCTAAGCCACAGGAGGCTGTATAAGGCCTCCTAAAGTTACCCCTAGTGTTGCTATTCCCCAGCGGCACTAGGTACCTTAGAACGCAGTATAGGAACTTACAAATGAATAAATTTACTAAAGTATTTGCAGTTACAGCACTAGCAACATTAATAGCGAATCCAGTTTATGCAGACTTAGCCTCCGATGTGGCAGCCGTAACAAGCTACGCACAAGCAAACCGCTCAGGTCTAGCAGGGAACTACGAGGCCATTAGCGTGAACTCTGCGTCAATAGCGGCATTAGCTGCCAGACCTTTACCAACTCAAGGCGAGCAGGGCGCTCAAGGTGCTGCAGGTGCTCAAGGTGCTCAAGGTGCTGCAGGTGCTCAAGGTGCTCAAGGTGCTGCAGGTGCTCAAGGCGAGCAGGGCGCTCAAGGTGCTGCAGGTTCTCAAGGTGCTGCAGGGTTAAACGCAATTAGTCAGACTGTACGTATAAACACCGAAGCCGCTAAAGGCGCAGCAACCACAAACGCACTAGCAGCTACGCCTAATAATGGGATAGGTATCGGGGTGGGTTACTCAAATGGCAGCGAGGCTATTGCAATAGGCTTCAAATGGAAGCTAGTAAATAATGGCATGTTTAGTGCGTCACTATCTACTAGTTCAAGCGGCTCAAGAACTGCTGGCGCTGGCTTTGGTTTTAAATTTTAAATAAGGAGCAAGACAATGAATAAGAAAGAACAATTAGAGAAAGCGGTAGTAGATACTAAGGCTGCTTGTGATGCTGCTGATGCAGCTCTAGATGATGCTTTTGCTTCTGCTGTTGCTGATGCTACTGATGCTGTTGTTGACCCTGCTTGGGAGGCTGTTTTTGCTGTTGTTGATGCTGCTTGGGATGCGGCTTTTGATGCTTGGGATAAAGCAAGGGATGAACTAGCAGAATACCTAAAGGAGCAAGACAATGGCTAAAGCATTCACAGAGAGCCACTTTGTAAAGCACGAACCATGTCCTGCGTGTGGCTCCAGTGATGCACTGAGCCGCTACAGTGACAACCACGCGGTATGCTTTAGTTGTGACCACTACATACATGGCGATGGTAACCCAAGCCACGCAAGCAAACCAAAGACAAGGCCATTAGAAATGACAGGAACAATATCAGCAATTCAAGATAGGCGTATAAGCCTTGACACAGCAAAGCGTTATGGCGTTACAGTTGAGCATGATACAAGCGGTAACATAAGCAAACATCATTACCCTTATCATGACCAAGAGGGTACAAAAGTAGTTGGTACAAAAGTTAGAACAGTAGCCAGCAAGGATTTTTATGCCACTGGTGATATGCAAGAGGCTGGCTTATTTGGTCAACAAACCTTTGCAGCTGGTGGTAAGTATATTACAATAACAGAAGGCGAAATAGACGCTATGGCGGCCTTTGAAATGAATGGTGGCTTTCCTGCAGTCAGTATAAGAGGAGGTGCCAAGAGCGCAGTTAAGGACATTAAGGCCAGTCTAGAATATCTAGAAACATTCGACAGCGTAGTAATATGTTTTGATAACGATGAACACGGCATCAAGGCAGCCCAAGACGTTATGCCCCTCTTTAGCCCTCGCAAAGCTAAGGTATGCACGTTACCGCTTAAAGACGCTGGTGAGATGCTCAAGGCAAACAAGGTACGCGACTTTACTAAATGCTTTTGGGACGCTAAGGTCTTCAAACCTGAGGGCGTAGTTAGCCTAGGTGACACCGAAGTTTGGGATAAGTTTCTTAAGCGCGGTACTGAGGAGGTAACACCACTACCTGCATCCTTTGGTTCACTCAATGCTATGATGAATGGTGGCATTGCGGCTGGTGAGGTAACTGTAATTGGCGCCTTGACAAGCATAGGAAAGTCTACTATGGTATACAACCTAGTGCACGGCATGTATCAGGAGTCAGCCAAGAAGATAGGCTGTGTATTCCTAGAGGCTGATGTAGGTGAGACTGTAGAGAAGCTATTGTCAGTCTATATGGGCGTCAACATTGCTGATGTGCCTACAGAGTCACGAGACTATAACCTTTACCATGAGAAGTACGACGAATTGGCAAAGAGTGATAAGTTGCACATCTTAGATCACCAAGGTGCCTTAGGTGCTGATGAATTGTTTGCTAAGATGCAATACTTGGTTAAAGGCTTAGACTGTGATATTATTATCCTAGACCCATTACAAGCCGCTGTTACCAGTAACGACAACGGCATCATAGATGAGTTTATGGACAAGTGTTTGAAGTTGGCTAAGAATACTGGTGTTTCTATTATCATTGTCAGCCACATGCGTAAACCTAATGCTAAAGACCCACATGACATAGGTGAGTATGATCTTAAAGGTAGCGGAAGTATTAACCAGATAGCTTTTAATACTATCCTATTGTCTAGGGATAAGATGACCGAAGACGCATACGCACGTAACTGTACACAGGTACAGCTTGTGAAGTGTAGGCGAACAGGCAGGACAGGTGTTGCAGGTTGGCTATTTTATGAGAATGATACTAGCCGCTTGGTAGCAACTCAGGCACCTGAGTTTAAAAAAGCAAACAACCATCAAGATTTCTAGGAGAAGTTTATGTATTTATTAATTGTAATTCAGTTACTAACTAATGGCGGTGCAACACAGCCCGAGGTTTTCAGTCAGTATAACAATCAAGCAGTGTGTGAAGAGTTCTTAGCAAAATTTGCAAAGCAGGATGAGCGTACTGAGCTAGGAGCTACTCCTTTAGGCCTTGTGACTGCTATACGTTATACAGATACGGGTGTAATTTGGGCTACTTGTGCAAAAGATAGTCGAGGCGATAAGGTATAAACATGACTAGGTTAATATTCGACATTGAAACAGACGGCCTCGCGCCAACACAAGTATGGGTCATTGTCACCAAGGATATTGACTCTGGTGCTGTAACCACATACGTTAAGGGCCAATGGGACGCCTTTAACAAAGCAATCAACGAAGCAGGGGAGGTAATAGGACATAATATTATTGGCTACGATATACCAGCGTGTGAGCGTCTATTAGGTACTGACTTTAGCGGTCTAAAGATCACAGACACATTGGTTATGTCTAGACTAGCAAACCCACAAAGGGACGGACATTCACTAGCATATTGGGGAGAACAACTTGGCTATCCTAAAGGAACTTATGAGGATTGGACGCAGTATACACCTGAAATGGTGGAGTATTGTAAGCAAGACGTTAGCGTTAATGAACACGTATACAAAGCACTCGTATCCGAGCTTGATAGTTTTGGAAACGAAAGCAGCATACTTGAGCATGGCGTACAAAATATTATACAAAAACAAATACGGAACGGCTGGCTTTTAGACCAACCTAAGGCTAGGGACTTAGTGGCAAAGCTTAAAGAAGAGTCTTACAACCTAGAGGAGGAGGTGCAGAGAGTCTTTAAGCCGCTACCTACATTCATTAAGGAGGTCACACCTAAGATCAAGAAGGACGGAAGCACAAGTATAGTAGGCCTTAAGTTCTTAGGTGACCATTGGACTACTGTAGGTGGCCCATTCAGTCGTATTGACTGGCCTGTCTTTAACTTAGGTTCACGACAGCAGATAGGTAGGTATCTGAAACACTTTGGCTGGCGTCCACAGACGTTTACAGAGACAGGACACGCGATAGTATCAGAAGAGATACTTAAGGCCGTGAAGGGCATCCCTGAGGCCTCCTTGATAGCTTCTTATCTATTGGTAGGCAAGCGTATTGCTCAAGTGTCTAGTTGGCTTGAAGCTGTAGACCCTAAGACGGGAAGAGTCCACGGTTACGTTAATACTAATGGCGCAGTCACTGGGAGGATGACGCACAGTAAGCCTAACTTAGCTCAAGTGCCCTCAAGGAATAGCCTGTATGGGCCTGAGTGTAGAGCATGTTGGATTGTACCCAAGGGCTACAAGCTCGTAGGTATAGACGCTAGTGGTCTTGAGTTACGTATGTTAGCTCATTACATGAATGACACTGAGTATACTAATACTATACTTACAGGTGACATCCATACTGCTAACCAAATGGCGGCAGGCCTTGAGACACGTAACCAAGCTAAGACGTTTATCTATGCCTACTTATATGGCGCAGGTGACGAGAAGATAGGTTCAATTGCAGGCGGTGGACGTGCTAAAGGCAAGAAGCTTAAAGAAGCTTTCCTTAAGGCTACTCCAGCACTTGCAGAGCTTAAGGAGAACGTTGCACAGTCAGCAGCTAAGGGCTACATAACAGGCTTAGATGGACGTAAGGTGTTCATCAGGTCAGAACATGCGGCACTTAACTCGCTACTACAGTCAGCAGGTGCTTTAGTTATGAAGCAGGCTTTGGTTATCTTAGATGACTATGCGACACGATGGGGCTTAGACTACAAGTTCATTGGCAACATACACGATGAATTTCAGGTAGAAGTAAAGGAAAGTCAGGCTGCAAGGTTTGGCTCATTGGCGGCAAGCTGTATAGAAGCCGCAGGTAACCATTTTAAACTTAGGTGCCCTTTGGCAGGTGAGTTTAATATAGGCAACAATTGGGCAGAAACCCACTAGGAGAAGTTATGAAGACTATCGTAAAACAAGCGCAGTACATGAAACAATGGTACATGGATAACAAAGAACGTAAAGAGGGGCAGTACAAAGTAAACAATAAGAACCGTATGTACGTAGATGGTAAGTATGTACCACAGTCTCATCCATTGTGGAAAGCAGGTACCTATACTTCATTTAACGATGCAGCGTTTAGTTCCTTTACTAACTACAACAGAACCACTAAAGGTGATGTTTACTTAATTACTAATGCGGCTTGGCCTGAGTGGGTTAAGGTAGGTAAAGCAGGGGATGCGGCAGACCGCTTGAAGGGCTACCAAACAAGTGACCCCTTTAGAGCTTACGAGCTACACCATAGTGTCGTAACTGAGAACCGACACACAGCGGAACTTAAGGCACATAAGGCACTTGAGGCCTTGAGTAAAGATAGAAAGAATGAGTGGTTTAAGGTTGACCTAACGATAGCAGTGAACTGCATTGAGGCGCTATGAGTAAACAAAAGAAAGGGATGCCCTTCCAGAAGTGCTTTGTAGATGCTGATAGTATTATCTATCGTATTGCAGTTACCTCTAGTAGTGTAGCGCAAGGCAAGAAGTATTACGATAAGGCTATTGAGGACATACAGTGGGACACATGTAGTGACAAGGTATTCGTAGCTGTCAAAGGTGTTGGTAACTTTAGGTATGATGTAGCTGAGGACTACAAAGGTCAGCGTGTCAGTGAGGCGGCTAAGGCTAAAGCAGACCCTGCTGTAGGTAAGAGGCGTAACGCTTTAACCAAGTATGCTTGGAAGCTAGGTCATCACAAGTCTGATAACTGTGAGGCTGATGATGTTGTTTCAATATGGGCGCAAGAGGCTATGGAGGCTGGTGAGCATTATGTTATAGCTCATATTGATAAAGACATTGACATGGTTGAGGGTTGGCACTATAATTTTACTAAGAAGAAATTGTATTACATTGATGAGCATGAAGGCTACTATAAGATGTGCTTGCAAATGCTTACTGGTGACGCCACAGACCATATCAAAGGCATCAAAGGTATTGGGCCTAAGAAAGCTGAGAAGCTTCTAGCCGATGTGCCTACGGGCCGCCTATTGGAAGTCGTGAGGGACGCTTGGCGAGAGAAGCACCCTGAGGATTGGCATGATAGGCTTGAGGTGTGTTGGAACCTGTTGTACATGAGGCGTACATGGGACGGCTTTAGACGCTTAACTATAGAGGATACTTTGGATGCTTAAAGAGAAGAAATTTAGGTCAGGCCTAGAGAGTGCCTTTGATGCTGCGGTACCTGAGGAAGACTTTCTATATGAACCCTATAGGATACCTTACATCATAAAGAAGAAGTATGTGCCTGACTTCATTGACAAGCGCACTGGAGCAATGATAGAGTGCAAGGGCTTCTTTAGAGTTGGTGACACACAGAAGTATAAGGCTATAAGGGATGAAATTGACAGGCCTTTGATCTTTGTATTTACTGACTCACGTAAGCGCCTCAGGAAAGGTGCTAAGATGAACCTAGGGCAGTGGTGTGAGAAGGAAGGTTTAGCACACTTTACTATGAAAACAATCGATGAACTACTGGAGCATTTAAAATGTCTACCTACGAAGAACTAAAGGAACAGATACTTAAAAACTACGATGTTGACATGCTATGTGAAATCCTAGGCATTGATGCAGAGTCGTTAGTTGACCGTTATGAAGACCAAATTATTAAGAACATGTCATTATTTGAAGGCGCCCTAGGTGACCTATAGAGGAGGAGAACTTATGAAGGCAATTGAAACACAGGTGGGAGGTGACCACTACAAACTAATGAAGATACAGCCACTAGAGTTCATAATGTCTAACAACATGTCTTACTGTGAGGCTAATGTAGTTAAATATGTAAGTCGTTGGAGGAGTAAAAATGGTGTAGAAGACTTACGTAAAGCAAGGCACTACATTGATCTACTTATAGAGGAGGCTCTTGATGACGCCTTAGACGTGTTGCAAACGCAGTTCACCTTTGAGCCTATTGATAAGGATGGTAACCAATGAGCAAGTTAATTGAAATGCTAATTAACCACGAAGGTGTTGAGACTCACGCTTACAAGGACACTGTAGGCAAGCTTACGATAGGAGTCGGAAGGAACATTGACCCTGTAGGCGGCTTAGGTCTTAGCACAAAAGAGATAATATATTTATTACAGAATGATGTTGACAGGGTGGAGCAAGAGCTTGTAAACTCTATTCCGTGGGTTGAGCACATTGAGTGGGAACGTATGGACGCTTTGGTTAACATTTGTTTCAACTTAGGTCTGCCTAGGTTCCTTAAGTTCAAGAAAGCACTAGCAGCCGCTGAAGATCAGAACTGGGAGCTATGTGCCGATGAGTTTATGGATAGCATGTGGTCAAGTCAGGTAGGCCAAAGGGCCGTGGAGTTAACAACATTACTGAGAACGGGAGAGTATGAGCAATGACAGTTAAGTTGTACACAAGTTCTAATTGCCCTGCATGCGTCACCTTAAAAGGACGCCTAGAGGGCTTAGGTCTCACAAGTTATGAGGAAGCTAATGTAAACGTACCAGCAAATCGTGAGGCTGTAATTAGTTTAGGCTTCCGAGGTGTACCAGTGTTGACACGTTATGACACAGATGGTAAGATGGTAGGGTCAGTTATGGGAGCCAATAGTGGCGACTCAGCATATAAGGAGTTATTTGAAGCATGATGTTTATGGAAGCGTTTTATTGTATTATGGAAGGTTTTGACTGTGACCTAAACACAGCTATACAGTATTATCAACGTGGAACCATTTGGGAGGACTAGATCACATAAGTAAACGAAGTAACTAAAATACACTAACCTGAACCAAAGAGAGAAGAAAAATGAAAATTAAATTAAATGAAGTACAAGTAGAACAGGTAGGTGTAACGTGTTTAGACCAACTACACGCAGACATTAAGGCAGAGCTAACACAGCACTCCATTGAGTCTTACCTAGATGCGGAAGACTACGTAGCTATGTTACGCACTGTAGTAAGTATTGAAGTGATAATGAAGGAACTAATGCACCCTGATATTTATTTTATTTGGAAGCTTGAGAATGGAGTAAACTTATAATGAATTTTCCCACGGACTACCAAGCGTTTATTCATACGTCACGCTACGCTAAGTGGCTAGACAAAGAGAACCGTAGAGAAAGCTGGAGTGAAACAGTAGACCGCTACATTAGCAACCTAGTGGCACCTAAGATAGACGACACTAAAACAGTTAAGATGATACGTGAAGCAATCCTTAACCTAGACACTATGCCAAGCATGAGAGCTATGATGTCAGCAGGTAAAGCCTTTGACCGTGATAACGTAGCTGGCTATAATTGTTCATACTTACCAGTGGATGACATACGCTCATTTGACGAAGCCATGTTCATCCTATTGTGTGGTACAGGCGTAGGCTTCAGTGTAGAGCGACAGAGTGTGTCTAAGCTGCCTGAGGTGCCCAACGAGCTTACTGACACTGACGAAGTGATAAAGGTAGCCGATAGTAAGGAGGGATGGGCTAAGGCGCTTAGACGCTTAATTATGACCCTTTACGCAGGTGACATACCTCAGTGGGACGTATCGGGCGTTAGACCAGCAGGAGCTAAACTTAAGACCTTTGGTGGTCGTGCCTCAGGGCCAGCACCTTTGATTGACTTGTTTAACTTTGTAATTGAAACCTTTAAGGCAGCTAAGGGCGAGAAGTTAACTAGCCTACAGTGTCATGACATTATGTGTAAGATAGGCGAAGTAGTAGTTGTAGGGGGCGTAAGGCGTTCAGCAATGATAAGCTTAAGTAACCTAAGTGATGACCGTATGCGCCATGCTAAGTCAGGTGCCTATTGGGAGCAGAATGCACAGCGTAACCTAGCTAACAACAGTGTCGCCTATACTACGAAGCCTGATGCTACTGCATTCATGCGCGAGTGGCTAAGTCTAGTAGAGAGTGGCACAGGTGAGCGTGGTATCTTTAACCGCGTAGCTAGTCAGAAGCAAGCAGCTAAGAATGGTCGTAGAGATGCAAGCTATGAGTTTGGGACTAACCCATGTAGCGAGATCATATTACGACCCTATCAGTTCTGCAACTTAAGTGAAGTAGTGGTACGAGCTACAGACACTTTAGAAGACTTAGAGCGTAAGGTCATTGTGGCGACTATTATTGGTACACTACAGTCAACCTACACTAAGTTTCCTTACTTACGTAAGGCTTGGAATAATAACACTGAAGAGGAACGTTTGTTAGGTGTGAGTATGACAGGTATCATGGATAACCCATTGACTACCTCAGCTAACGAAAGTCTACCTGAGATGCTTGAGCATCTACGTAAAGTATCTGTAGAAACTAATGCAGTGTGGGCTGCTAAGTTAGGTGTAGCTGTGAGTACCGCAATCACAGCAGTCAAGCCTAGTGGCACAGTGTCACAGCTTGTTGATAGTGCTTCAGGTATACACGCTAGGCATAGTGCGTATTATATCCGTACAGTGCGCTCAGATGTTAAAGACCCTTTGACGCAGTTCATGAAGGATAAGGGAGTACCTTGGGAAGCTTGTGTGCATAAGCCAGATACTACAGTAGTGTTTAGCTTTCCACAGAAGTCACCTGAGAATGCAGTGTTAACTGAGAATACACCAGCACTTGAGCAGCTTGAGACTTGGTTAATGTACCAACGTCACTGGTGTGAGCATAAACCTTCGGTCACTATTAATGTGCTTAAGGATGAGTGGATGGAAGTAGGTGCATTTGTATATAAGAACTTTGATGAGATGAGTGGCGTTAGCTTCTTACCTTACAACGAACATATCTACCAGCAAGCACCTTATCAAGACTGCACTAAGGAAGTTTATGAGGACTTCTTAAGTAAGATGCCTGATGCTATTGAGTGGGCAGGTTTAGCTGCTTATGAAATGGAGGACACCACAGTAGGGTCACAGACGTTTGCATGTAGTGGAGGCTCATGTGAAATAGTTGACTTAGTTTAGATAGACAGGCATAAAAAAGGACACCTCAGGTCGTAATGACTTGGGTGTCCTTTTTTTTTGTCTTGAGTTTAGAAAGCTGAGTTACGTTTAAGCATGCTCATATCCCTCTTTCTCTTTTCCTCCTCTTCTATTTTAGACACTCCACCAGCAAACTGACCACTAAACAAACCGTTAGACCTAGTAGGCGCAGTAGCGGTACGTGCGTTGCCTTGCATCTCTGAAGTGAATGCACCTGTACGTCTATTTGACGCACCTTGGGCATACTTCTTAGCGAAAGTTGTCGCAGCAGCAGAACCAGTTACACCTAAAGCTCCCATTGTACCACCTATGGCACTAGCTGTAGTCACAGCAAATATCTGGTTAAGGGCATTAGTAGGTGCCATTTTACCAAGGGACGCTAGAAACTGCTGTGAGTGTGTACCACTGTCTGCAATAAACTCCTTAAAGCGGTCTATCTCCACAGCGTCATAGTGCTTAGAGTCTCGTGGGCTGTTTATAATTTTAACTAAGGCTGCCTTCATTTGGTCAACATTGCTCTGCCCTTTAAAAGACTCATCAAGTTTTATTTTAGCAACAATACGGTCTATGGTTTCAGCCTTACGGAACTGTCGGTTAGTTGCACGAGCTACAGACATTGCCTCACTGGTGTTGGGGTGTGCCTGTATCAGGTCATCTATCATGTTAATAGCATCCAGCACTATTGACTGATCATTACCATCCCCTTTAACCTTAGCCGCCTTATACTTCTTCCATAACGACTGTTGCGTCCTGTCAAGCTCAATAAGCTCCACACCTCGCTTCTTTGCATCTTCAGACAGACCAGCTATTAACTTAAAAGTATCTTTCTGTATTGTGGACTCCGCAGAGTAGTTCTTACTTTGCTGTACCTTATCCACAAAAGCATACTTGGCTTTATTGACCATAGGGCCATTAAACCTAATGTTACTCTTTTTGACAAGCTCGTAGGCAGCATTCTTAGCATCCTTTAAGACTTGGGTTGTGCTAACCTCAGGGGCATTGCCACGCTTCTTAGCAAGAGCAGCTACACTTTTAGCGTAGACACTTTTGAAGACATCTGTAGATACTGCCATTACCTTGCCACCTACAACACCAAACATAGCAGAAGGTACGGCTACACTAGTGGCTGCATCAAGACGGTCAACAACACTTCCGTTTGTGTCTAAGAAGACATAACCTGTGCCGCCTACAGCGCCTTGTGCTGCCATAGTTCCTATAGTGGCTATAGCGCCCTTACCTAACTTGATAAGGCCTAAGGCTTTGTTTATGGGACTAAGGAGGGCACCACCTATCTCAGCGCCCATAGCAAGTCCTGCGTTCTCTTCGGCAAACTCATCCATCTTAGCCTGTTCTTGAGCTAGTTCATCATCAAAGATTTCACCCATTGGGCGCTCATCACCTGTGAGCTTTTGACCTGCTGCGTTGATACCTGCGTTAAAAGGTTTGGCAGCACCAAAGGAAAAACCTTTAGTGGCTTCACGTACCACACCACCTACAGTGTCCTTAACGTCCTTAGCTGTGTCTACCATGCCTGCAAATAAAGACTGCTCCTCTTGCGGTACTTCAGCATCTAGTGCCGTGATCATATCAGCAATTTCATTAGCACTGGCGTTGTCACCAGCGGCTACAGCTTTTTTACCTGCTGCAACCATTTGTTCCCTAGTGTAAGCCATAATTATTCTTCCTAAAATTTATTCAAAGTAACTACTAGCCGTAGCACTTAAAGGTGCGCTTGCAGCCGCGTTAGGGCCAACTCCAGTCCCAAAGCCTGCTTCGGCTTGTGTGGCTTTACCTTCGGCCTTAGCAGCCGCTTCAGCATCACCCCAGTACACTAGAGGTACACTATCGGGGTTCTTTCTATTGTGCCTCTCAATATCGGCACGAGAGCCATGTAAGCCGTTTTTAAAGCGTATTTGATAGTCCTTCATGTTCCTAACCCAACTCTCTTTGGACTGTCTCAACGATAAGGCACCACGAGCAGCCTTAAGTAAGTCAAGTTCTGCCTTGTTTATGGCTCCTAAAGCACCGCCTGTTTTACTTGCCGCGCGCATGTCGGCTAAGGTGTCAAAGGCAGCATCAGCTAGGATAGGTTCCATTTGAACTTCAAGGTTAGAACGTTCAGTGCCCTCAAAGGCTCCTGCCGCTTTACCTAGGTTGTTCCTACCAAAGATAGGTGTGAGTGCACTGTCTAGCTCGGCAATTTCCAAAGCCCTGTCTATGGCAGTATTTATGGTGATACCTTGTTGTAGTGCTACAGACTGCGCGTTATACTCACGCTCCTCGTCCCCTTCTAACTCAGCTTCGGCTTTTCTCGCGGCTAACCACTGTGGGCCGTTTTCAATGGGTTCATAATGACTAGGATTACCCTTATCATCTAGGATAAGTTGCATACCTTCTATCTGTATACTTGCCAGTGGGTCAGAGTCACCTTTAGCTATTTGCTTCATGTCCCCATTGACACTGGTAAGCCAGAAAGTACCCTCAGGTAAGCTACCGTCATTAGCTGCGTTCCACTCACCTGCTGTTTGTACAGTCTTCTTATTCTTAGCTGCTTCTCGTTCAGCCTGCTTTATTGCTGCTGTCTCTGTAGCACCTTCCTTACGTAGAACTTCTGCCCTTTCGTCTGCAAGTTGTTTCTCCTTTACCTCGTACTTATAGGCAAGAGCTTCCTTCTCATCAATGATCTTCTGTGCTGCTAATTCTTGTACACGGGCAGCCTCTTCTGCGTCTGCTGTAGCTTTGGCGGCTGCTGCGGCTATGTCTGTCTCTTCCTTCTTAGCTGCCTTAGCTAGGACAAGCATCTTAGCCGAAGCCGCAGGGTATGTCTTAGCTAATATCTTAGCTTGCTCGTACATTAGTGCTGACTGCTCTGAGCCTTGTGCTGCTAGGAAGCCTTGTTGCGCTTGAGACTGTGCAGCGTTAGTAGCTTCAAGCTTCTCACGTTCAGCATCCTGACCACCGCCTAGTGACCCTGCTAGTGCCCTACCTAAGCTAGAGCCTATCAAAGAGGCAGCTTGAGCTTGCATAGGGTCACGAGAGCCTTGCCCTGCCTGTTGCATTAATTGTTGTTGTAACGTAGCGCCCTGTTGGTTTCTCTTCGCTAGAAGATCATCAATAGATGGGCCTTGTGTAAATAGTCCGTTCTGTGCCATGTGTCTATACCTCTATGAAAATAAGTTGCTTAACCAAGAGCCGCCAGCGTTAGTACCTAAGAACGATGAACCTAAACCTACGGCACCTGTGAGCCAAGGGTCAGCCTGATAGTTAGCGCGGTCTGCTTGAGCTTGTGCTGTCAACCTAGAAATGTCATTACGGTCTTGATCAATTGAGTAGCCTTGATCTAGTGCTTGTTGCTGTTGATTGACACCTATGTTGCCCATACCTGCACCTAACATGCCTTGTCCAGCGCCCATAAGGTTGCCAAACTGCTGCTGTTGTAGGCCTTGGTTAACACCAAACTGTGACATATCTAAACCTGACTGCTGCATCTGGTTACCAAACATGTTCTGACCTACGCCCATGAGGTTACCAAACTGCTGCTGCTGTAGACCTTGGTTAACACCAAACTGATCACGGTCTAAGCCTGCTTGTTGTAGTTGCTGACCAAAGGCATCATTAGTTGATTGTGCTGATAACTGTGCAAGTGCTTGCGCCTGTGCTTGGTTCATACCAAAGGCATCTGGTTGTACCATGCCGTTACCTGCACCTGCACCTTCGCCTGCAATACGCAGACCTAAGCGACCACCACCAAACATACTTTCGTTGTTCATAGCACGTTGTTGTGCAAACTGTGGTTCTAGTAAGGCTGCACGTTGTGAGTAAAGTTCTTGCGCACGTCCTTCAGGATTGAAGTTATAATTAAACTGGTCTGGAGCCTGTTGTGCTTGTGCGCCTGCTTGGTCTAAGAAACCTTGTGCCTGTGAAGGGTCAAAGTTATAGTTAAACTCATCAGGAGCCTGCTGTGCTAGATCACTAGCTTGACCAAAGAGGCCTGTACCTTGGCCTATCAAGTCCGACAGACCTTCAGTACCCTCAAGTGCTTGTGCGCCAGTTCTAAAGGTTACTGGATTGAATGTACCTGCGTCTGCATTGCCTGTAGGTATAGCGGCTCCTGTGGCTGCCATAGTCGGTGTATCATTTTGCATAGGAGGTAAGCCAGCGGCCTGTCGTTGCTGTGGGTTCATTGCGTTAGGTAGCTGCCGATCTAGTTGAGGCTTACGAGCTAAGGTAACTAACTCTGATTGTGTCATATGTGCTGTCTTAGGGTTCCGAGCTAGTTGCTCATAGATGCCTTTAGCTTCGTCATTCATACCATATTTAACTTGGTTCCAAGCACTACCTAAGGGGTTGAAGTTAGCGGCAGAACTTAAGAGGCCACCTACAGTTCCTTGATCTGTCCCTAAACCTGTGCCATTTAAAATCTTATTAGCTACGTTACTTTTTAATGTAGGGTCAGCAGCGCTGTAGTTTGCAGGGTAGTTAGCCCCTGTAGCTGTCTGTGTTGTCTGACCTGCGTAGCGTCCAGCAGGGCCATTAGACCCATTAGCTACCGCAGGTTCATCTTTTTTAAAAAAGTCAAAAAATCCCATTATGCTGTCTCCTTCCTTAAGTAAACTGCTCTAGCTTCTTGACGCTTGATTAGTATGTCTTGTGGGATAGCTTCCCCTGTCTCAAACTTACGAGATACATACCAATCTGTCTCAGCTAAGTAAGCCATGGAAATATTATTAACAGCCTGTTGATTAACATACGCTATCTCTTCCTCAGTAGGCGCTACATAAGCAGCTATATCACCTGCTAGTGTCATTGTCTCTAATAAAGCCTCATTATTAATAGTTGTGTCCGAATCATTAGGGTCTAAGGTGTAAGGTATCCATCCATAGATAGGATGCTCTATCTCACAATCAACTCTACTATTCATATTATATACTGCACTTCTATAATTCATTATGAAATCCTCACAAAGATACTTACCGATTTACCATCACCCGTCCAATTACTAGTCCTACCCATTATTCGCCACGTACCTGAGGGTGAGCCATGGCCATTACCTTCGGCATCACTATATCTTAAACCTGAACCTGCTATGGTAGTCCCCGCAGTTGGTAGGTTACTGGCATAAGCTGACGAAATCGTTTCACACATTGCATAAGAACCTACTGTGTTAAGGCTTGTGCTGGGAGTTCCTGCTGGCCCTGTAGCACCAGTACCGCCTGTAGATCCTGTAGATCCTGTAGCTCCAGCAGAACCGTTAGTTCCATTGGTTCCATTGGTTCCATTGGTTCCAGCAGGGCCTGTAGCACCTGCTGGCCCTGTGTCACCTAAAGTACCTGAATTAACTACAAAGGCTGTAGTGGCTAACTGTGTAGTGTTAGTACCTACGGACGCTGTAGGTGCTGTAGGTGCCCCTGTGAGGGCCGTACTAGCCTTCTGAGCCTGTACAAAAGCTGTGGTAGCTAACTGTGTACTACTGGTCGCTGTAGCCGCTGTAGGCGCTGTAGGCGTACCTGTGAGCGCAGTGTTACTTGAGTTAGCTTTAGTAGCTACTGCTGTGGCTATGTTATTAAATTCATCATCCAACTCAGTACCACTTAAGGTCTTGAGAGGGTTCCCTGTGACTAGGGCATCCTTTGATGCAAAGTTAGTTGCTTTTGTGTAATTAGACATGGTTAAAGTACCTTACCTTGTTTAGCGTAAATTGATAACTTCTGTAGGCTCATTGCTGTGCCATTGATTGTAGTTGTAAAACCTATTTGGAGGATGTTACCAGCTCCCTGTGCAGGGGCCGATTGTTCATTAATTAAGACTGAACCAGCAAACTCCGCTATACCATACTCGGCTGTACCATACTCGTAGACTGTACCAGACTCAAGAGTGAATGTCTCAGAGAAGTAGACAGGGCTATACTCGTAGCCTATCTTAAGTGAGAACGTCTGGCCCGAAGCGCCTACTGTAGTGGCTGTAGCTCTTTTAATTATCTTATTGATGTTAGGCATCTCTAAGTCAAAGTAGTTACTGTAGTAAGCCATTGGGTAGGAAGCAGTACCATCTAAGTAATTACGATACTGGGCTATACCATTAGGCTGTGCGTAGTACAACTCAGAACCTACTGACAACAATCCATTAGGTGTCAGTGAAGGCCATACTGTAGTCCTGTAGCTACCATCTTCAAGCATCATCCTAGTGTCGAAACAAAAGGTCTGTGTAGTGGCAGGGAACGTAAGTAAGTAGAAAGCATTAGTAGCTGAGTAGACTGACTTAACATTAGCTAAGGTTTCAGCAGTAACAGCCTGTATGATGTCATCACGTACATTCTTAGAGATGTCCCTCATAGGCTGAGATTTCTCTTGTACGGTACGGTTCAACGAACGTACACCAGTGTTGCTTAAGAACAAGATGTCCTCTCCAGTGTTCTGTACGGAGTCCCTAGCGATACATCCGACACCTTGGATAACTTCTACTAGGGTTAAGCTAGTGGTAGTCATGGATGCTTGGAAGTTATTACCGTCACCATAGATGATAATGTTATTCTTACAGAAGATGATCAAGTAGCCGTTATGTGCGCCTAAGGCTACTATCTCATCAGCGCCTTGGGTAAGGACACTAGAGATATCTATAGAGCCTGCTGTGCCTGTACCGAAGTTACGACCATCTAGTACATCAGAGAACCATACTGTCGTCTTGTTAGTCGGTGTATCTGCGTGCCATACACGACCATAGGCTGATAAGGCTGTGTTGGATAGTTGGTGTGTCCCTACTGTAGGCGTATGAGCAACAAAGGACTCAAAGGTATCCGCTACACCTAAGTTAGTGTAGATGAGTGGAATATAGCCACGCTGATAAAAGTAAGTATGATCATTTAAGACGACTGCTTGCCAGTTACCTACTGCTATTGTGTCTGTAGTCGTAGGGGTCAGTGTAGTTAATGCTGCCTCACCTTTGTAGAACTTAGTGGCACTCCACGACATCCTAGTGCGGTCACCTGTTATCTCTTGGAAGTCTGATAAGCCAGTTAGGTTAATACCTACGTTATCATCAGCTACTGTGTCCAAAGTCGTAGATAGCGTAGACCACCCCTTACGGGCACCTAGGCGACCATACTTGTCTATGACACAGTTGTCTGCATGTAGTGCGAAGCCTTCCTGAAGTGTGACTCCAGACTCTTGGGTGTTTAAACCGTAGAATGCTGGGGCAGCTATGGAAGACGTTAATAATGGTTTAGCCATTTTATGGTGCCTCCCAAATTAGTTCCTCTGGATGCTTACTAGCGTCAATGGCAATAGCGTCTGAGAGGTATACTGAAGATAAAGCCTTAGCTGATACAGCAGACATACCACCGTCTTCACCACGCTCCTCAAGGGCCATGGCGTAGGCTAGAGCTTGCACAGGTAAGAAAGGTACCTTGACTGTATCGTCATCTAACCTAATGTTAGGGGTGCGCTTGATAACGTTAAAGTGTAAGTCGTAGACACCATCAGGGATAGGGTATAGGTCTATTTGTGTGTCACCTAACTGGCTTATACCGTTAAAAGAATAATACTTAGGTGGGCCTTCTGCTAGGCTTTTGTTTAGGAATGTATTGTTAAACCAATGTGCAGTCTCATACGTCATAAAGTGGTTGTTGGTATCGTTAATGACATCCAACACGGAAGACTGGGTACCAAAGTCAGTTAACGCATAACTGAAGACGCCTGACTGTGTTGTTACTGTCATAGTCTCACGTAAGCTAGACCAATTCCAAGCAGACTCTATCATTTCAATAGCATCATGCACAAACACCCCAACTAGCTTAGAGTAACTATTTTCATTAATTGAGTCTACCTCACGCTCCCTAAGGCGTATGAGGATGTTATTTACTAATTGCTTATATGTTTTCATTTGTTTGCCTTATTTATTAAGCTGTACGCTTAGGCTTAGGTCTTAGGATGCTATCGGCTAGGCCACCACCAAAGTAGAAACCAACTATAGTCAACATTATCCAGTCTATTTGAAACTCTTGTAGTATACCTTTTACTTGTGTTACGTCTTGGCCCATGAAGGTCATGCCTATAACGAGTACATAAGTAATAATGTAAGTACCGCCAAACATGAGTGCCATGTAACGCTGTGCTATCTTGAACGGGGCATAAGCCTGCATCAAGTCTATCTTTGCTTTGTTCTTAGCTTCGACCCTTTCGATGTCTGAGGTGTGGAAGTCATCTATTAACTCCAAACCTTTCTCAATGACATCTCCAGAACCGAAGATTGTACTTAATACGCCCATGTGTGGCTCCTATTTATAGTTTTGAGTTAAGCAGGTTTAGGAAATTCATCTTTAATAGCCTGAATATCTACTATCCATGCGTCCATGCCATTATGAAAAATGTTATCAAGCTGTTCAGGTATTGCAGGATACGCAGCCAAGCGACCATCAAGCCATGCTCTGGCATCTTGCTCTGCTTGTGATGCTGCACCCTCCGCTAGACGTTGGTTGTTTTCTGCTTCGGTAAGTTCGAGGGTTACACCGTTTAACATTTTAAATACGTTTGTACTCATAATTGTTGTTCCTTGTTTAATTGTAATTTAGTATTGGGTATTTTAAGAGTAATTCCTGCCATATACCTGCACTTCAGCATCAATAGTTCCACCACTTATAGTAAGAAGTCTAATAGCATTAACGACACATGGTGTCCACTGGCCACCTGTGCCCACAACGTGTCTACCACCAGCAGTTCCGTCCCGATGGTATCCTAGAACTTTGTAATTACTTGTTGACACATCCATTAACACTTCAGTGTAATTGGCTGCCGCCCCATTACCCCCATAAGCAATACGAGCATACGTATTGTTACTATTCCCATTATTGACCGATACTCCAGAACCAATTGACACTATTTGAAGATAGTTACGATAAAGTCCTGAGTCCCATGAAGTACCGTTATTACTACTTACTTGCAATGCTAGGTTTCCTGTCAAGTCACGTATACTTAACATCACCTCTTTATACCCAGTAATATTAGTAAAGTCTACAATAGCACTAACTCCGTTAGTGTTCGCAGAACTTATGAGAGTCCAAATACCACCACCTCCAGCATTATCCAATGCCCCTGCTACAACATCACCTGAACTATCTAGGAGTGCTGCTAAATTTCTTGCTATACCCATGTTGTTCTCCTAAGAAGTTTTGATGCCGTAGAGGGTTACTTTTGAGCCTATACCTAGCGCTAAACCACCATTATAATCTTGAAAGAACTTTATTCTATCAAGGGTTTTTGAGCCTGAGTTTATTGCAAAGGTGGATGCTCTGTCAGAAAAGCATTGGTTGTTTCCATGCCTAGTGCTATTACCTGTGGAGTAGCCTAGGAACTCCGAACTTGTACCAAACCCTGTACACTCAATTGTAGCTACTTGCCTATTTCCTGATACGTAACACACCTTGCCATAGGCAAAAGTTGCGCCACCAAACCCAGTATTACCAGCATCAGAGGAAACATAAGCCCTTGTACCTTTATACTCAGTGCTTCCAGTTAAATAACTTGTAGCGTCACCCACCTGATAGTTAAAGGCTTCATACGTTGAGTTTGAGCCTGTGTTCAGATCTACCATTGCAACATAAGTGTCGTAGGTGGTACTGAGACCAGTAAACTCAATAGCATAAACACCTGCTGTGGTAACAGTCTGTCTTTGTATAACCTTCCAAGTACCACCACCACCACCTCCAGAACCCACTAGCACACCATAAGCCACAACCTGTAACGTATCGCCTGTGGTAGCGCCAACGGCTAGTGTGATTGTGGTTCCATCGGTGGCTGTGTAATCTGCTGCATCCAATAGGATACCGTTCAGAAATACGTGTATCTTCCCTACCGTATAGGACAACGTGGCACTATTTGTATCGGCTCCTGTGAATGCTGTTTGACCGCTTGTTGCAGTGTATGTGTAACTTTCTGAGGAGGCACTTGTGGTAGGCTCCCACTTACTTGCAGCATTATCCCAAGCTAGCACTTGACCGTCTGTAGGTGCTACAGTGCTAGTGTCTACATCTGTTAATCCATTAATGGAAGTTGCGCCACTAGGTAGGTTAGTTAAGTTAGCACCACTGATAGCAGGCAATGTAGCTGGGAATATAGCGTCTGTTAATGTACCTGATGATAGGTCACTGGCATCTGTGGAGTTAGTTACCTTAGCTGTGTTAGCTGAGATAGCTGATGCTTGTGCTGTAGTAATTCCTGTCTTAGCTGTGTTAGCTGAGATAGCTGATGCTTGTGCTGTAGTAATTCCTGTCTTAGCTGTGTTAGCTGTAATAGCTGATGCTTGTGCTGTAGTTGCCCCAGTAGCAGGTAGACCTGATAATTGAGAACCATCACCTGTAGGTGTTAGGAAAGCAGAAGCATGATTACCATCTAGCAAGTCAGCATCTAAACCACTACTTGCCCCATCAACAGTCTTAATAGCAACAAGCAACTGGGAAGCCGTTTGGTCAGCAGTGGCACCTAACTCAATAGCATCCAGCTTAGTGTTATCTGCTGTAGTGAAGTTAACTTGAGTTAACCCACCATCACCCACGCTGTAGGTTGTATTAGTATCCGTAAACACAGCGCCTACAGGCACTATAGGATGGGCCACGTTAGTCACCTTAGCGTTGTTGAGGACATGCTCATCATACATGGCTTTGGTCATGACACCAGCATTAGTAATATCAGCAGCGGCTATGGCAGCATTAGTGCCGTCAGAGCTGTTGATTGTTACTGTAGTAGGTGCCGCTGTAGTCGTTAAGTTAGTAGTAACGTTATGGTCAATGTCAGATACTTTAGCATTATTAAGCACATGGGCATCGTAGATAGCCTCAGACATAATCCCTGCTGTGGTGGATGTAGCTGCGTTGATTGTAGCATTAGTACCATCACTAGAGTTAACTACTACGGTTGAAGCATTGTGAGTAGTCGAAAGGTTAGTGGATACGTTATGGTTGACATCAGACACCTTAGCGTTGTTAAGCACATGCTCATCAAAGACAGCCTTAGTCATTACACCAGCAACCAAAGTAGTCGCTGGCCCTACAGCTACGTTAGTACCATCTGAGCTATTGATTGTTACATCTGTAGTAGTTGCTGTTTTAGTTAGGTCAGTAGTAACGTTAGTTACCTTAGTTGTGTTAGCTGCAACAGAAGAGTTGTTACTTACCTCAGTGTCAAAGTCCGTTATGTTTGCAGCAACATGATTGTGTGCTAGAGCAGGGACACCTAAGTTAGTACGTGCAGACGAAGCACTAGGCACATCACTTAAGTTGTTAGTAGCAATCAAGGCTCCTGACAAAGAAGCATAAGCAGCTACCCAAGCAGTGCCGTTGTAAACCTTCATGTCACTAGCAGTGCTATTGAAGTACAAAGCACCTGTAATCAAGGCAGCACCGTCATTGTCTAAAGTAGGGTCAACAGTTTTGGCACCTAAGTAGCGATCATCAAAGGAGTCATAAGCTGCTTCAGCGGCTACCTTCGCTGCTTCTGCTAACACTACGTCTGCTGCTGTATCTATTGTATCTTGATTGGTTAGTACTAAGTCTGCTGCAACGGCTACACGATCAAGTCCAGTTTGAACTTTGTCAGCCTCTGCTAACACTACGTCAGCATGAGTTAATACTACGTCAGCGTGGGTTGTTACTACATCCGCTGCTGAGTTTGATGCACTTGTGCTTGCTTGTGATGCTTTAGTTGTGGCTATGCCTGCTTGAGTGGATGCAGTAGAAGCACTACTGGCTGCTGCTGTAGCACTGTTAGCTGAGCTAGTCTCTGCTGAGCCAATAGATGCAGCGGAGTTAGCTGATGCTGTAGCGGAGTTAGCTGAATTAGTTGCTTGAGTTGTTGCTGTGGAGGCAGAGGCTGCTGCGTTGTTCTTATAGGTTAGAGCATTGGCTTCAGAGGTTGCAGTTGCAGTTCGGTCTAAGCCTGTTTGAACCTTGTCTGCTTCGGCTAATACTACGTCTGCATTAGTTGCAACTCGGTCTAAGCCAGTCTGAACCTTGTCTGCTTCAGCTAATACCACATCAGCATTAGTCGATACCACATCAGCATTGGTTAATACTACATCTGCCGCTGTGGATGCTGCATCTGCGGAAGTCAATACGCTTGCATCTGCGCCTGCTGCGCCTGTAAGTCCTATTGGGCCTATAGTTCCTGTAGCTCCTGTTGGGATACCAAAGGCTAGGACACCTGTACCGCTAGTATAGGAGGCTGTTGCACTAGCTCCTACTGTTAAATTTGTAGCTGTTGCTGTGACATCTTTAATTTCTGATGCACTAGCTGCTGCTTCTGCTGCTGCATCTGTTGCAATTACTGCTTGTACTGTTACTGCATTTAAGTAGGCATCTGAAGTTGAGTTACCTGAACCACCAGCGCCACGGTAAATAGCCATAAAGCCACCCCCTTCTTTAGTAAATTAAAGTTAAAAAAATAGGAGCCTCTAGTAAGATATGTTTATACTAGAGGCTCCTTTAGTTAGCTATGTTTAACCGTTAACTGCCATGATGAAACCAGTTTCAGGACGCAACACCTGAGTACCGTACAAACGGTCAGCAGTGTACAAGGTTCCTAGGAATTCTTGCTTGTACTGTGTTTGCGAGCGGATGCCCTGTTGCTCTGCGAGAACCATAGTGTCTTTATGACCCAATAATGCACCACGAATGACACCACCAGCGGTAGCAGAGTTCTCAGCGGCAGTCTCAAGAGTAGGACAGTTACTAGACACATAGATGTCCACACCGTACAACTCACCGATCTTACCGTTCATAACACCTTGTCCATTAACGAAGTCAGAGCTTACGTAGCGATCAATACCCATGATAGCATTACGCATAGCAGGTGGGATAACTAAGAAGCGTCCATCCATAGGGGTGTCAGCGTCATCCATCTTCTGAACCATGTTACGTAGGAAAGCGTCAGTAAACACGTCAGCAGGAACAACGGTGTTATCTGCGTAAGCAGTAGTTACACCAGCAGCAGTCTGGTAGAAAGAACCAGAACCAGTCCATACAGAGCCGTCACCGTTACCGAAAGACTTACCTAAGGTAAACATATCGTCATCTACTTGCTTACCTAGGGCATAGCCAGCATCACCAGTATAGAACTGACGTAGGGAAGCAAGAGCTTGTACGTTAGTAATATCTTCGATCATACGTGAGTATTCAAAGTGCTTGTTAATAGTCACTAGAACTTCTGACTCAGTAGAATTCTGAATAGTAACTGCTGTGTTCTCTGCCTTAGCAGTAGCAACGCCACGAGTAGGTGCAGGGATATGAATTGTATCACCCTTCTTACCTGACATGCTAATTTTCTTAGTTAGTGGAGCTAGTACAAGGTTTTTCTCGTAAGCTGCAATTACTTCGTCAGACCAAATTTCTGGAATGAATGTAGCCGCAGAAGTGTTGTCAACCATGCCGCCTACAGCGGGATATACTGAAGTAGTCATTTTAAATTTCTCTATTTGTAGTAAGGTTTATTTAACCCGTTTTTCACGATATGCTTGTGCAATATCATCAGACAACGCTAGGTAGCGTTCGGGGTCTGTTTTCATAAGTTTAATAATATCAGCGCGTCTATAGATTTTCTTGGAAGTACTAGAGTCTGGATTGCCGCGAGTGTTACCCATAGACCCCTCTTTGACAGCTTTCTGCCTTCCTTCTTTCTCAGCCTGCAACGTCTGGTTAATAGCGCCACTACGATCTTTCCAAAGGGAGAAGATTTCGTTTGCGGCCTCTACATCATAGTGTTGATCTGCTTGGACAAACATTCTAGTCCGTATCTGTGAAGCCTGTATCCACTCAGCGAACTTGGGGTCTTTGATGATCTCAGGTATCTCTGGATGACTTTCCTTTAGAAGGTTCATTGAGGTTTGCTGTTTATAAGCTCTCGTTGACTCCTCCGCTGCTCGTACAGATGGATGGTTGTCGATTGTTCGCTTCATAGCCTTCTCAGGGTCTGAGTAAAAATCTAATTCTTCATCTGGTGCGTCATTAGCCGTAGGCTTCTGGTCGCTGAGTTGTGTGTTGATATAGCTATCGACTACGCTACGTAAGTCACCAACTTCTGTAGACTGACGACCCAATAGCTTCTCAGCCTCTTGGTGCATCTGTACTACTTCTTCTAACGACTTACCGTTGTACTTATCAGGGATTGCATTGGGTTCAGGTGCTGCCTCAGGTGTTGCCTCTTGCGAAGGTTCCTGATTTGCTTCTGTGTCCGCTGCCATATCATCTAAGCTATCAAAACGCTCATCTTTTAATTCCTCTTCGAGGATAACTGCTGCCATATTAAACTCCGTACCTTAGTATTATGGAGAGATTGAAAATGAAAGCTTCCTAGTATTAGGAGTTGGCTTTCTCTGCTTGTGCTCTGCCCTTCTCATGCTTATTGGCCCATTTGATAGATGCTCCAGCGAAGTCGCCAGAGAAAGGTTCTAAGTAAGAAGAGGGAGAGCAAAGTTGTCTGGTTGCTTCGGCATTACAGGTTTTACACAGTTGTGTATCTGGTGAGCCTTTAACCAAGTGTTCGTTGGTGTGTCCTAAGACACATTTGTAGTCATAAAGTTTAAACATCTACGTAGTCGTCCTCAAAGGTTTGTTCTTTAAGAGACTCCTCTTGTCCTATTCGAGTAGTTTCTTCTAGGTTGAGTAGGAAGCCAATCATGTTGAGTTGGCCCTTACGGAAGTAAAGGTCTTTCTCATCTTTGGCGTTTTCAATAGAGTTAATGTTGGGGAGGTTAAGCTTCATTTCCTCTATTAGATTTTGCCACCCTTCTTGTCTGAAGAGGTCGTTCATCTGTCTAAAGTAAAGCTCTAATTCTTGTTCATTCATTTATACTACCTATTTTACCATACTTTTAATAAAAAGTCAATGTTTTTGTTTACTTTCTTTCTTATTCGTGGTAAGGGCTTGTTTATTCTCTAGCTCAACTACACGCTTAATTAAAGCAGAATAACTAGAATTAATTTGATCAACTACTTGTTTAAGTTCTCGTTGTGATACCATGTTGTTGTTCCTTTAATTAGGGGTTATAAAACATAAAATTACCTAAACTCTCTTCTAAGAAGGTCTTGGCTACCACCCCATGTGAGCAATAATGTTCGGTGACTACTTCAATAGTTTCGTAACGCACCTTGTCTGTTTTTACTTTCAATACAAGGTGTCGCTTACCCGAAGACCTATCCAGATCAAAGTTACTGTAGCCGTCCATGCTTTCCCATTTTAGAGACTTATCTCTGCCTTTGAGAATGCCATATACATGCAGCGTAACAAAAGTACAATCACCTTCAACATAATTAGCTGAGATGATCAGGTTATTTTGTTGCGGTGCTATGTTTATGCGAGTCACGGAATGATATGGTGGGTCTGGTGTAAGGAATTGAATGCCTAAATATACAATACTAGCCACAACAGCCATTACTGTAGCATCAAGTACATAGCTTTTTAATGTCTTTTTATTTTCCATTACTTACCTAAGCCTCCAGCTACTATCCAGCCAATTATTGCAGAGACAAATCCAGCGGTAATGATCTTATATAACCAACCAGATTTCTCTTTCATCACTTTCACAGACTGCCCTACTTGTGTTGCCTCACCTTTCAGCACCAATAAGTTTTTCTCAACTTCTATTACTTGGGCATTTAAGTCATCAAACTCTGTGTGAAGCTGCTTTAGTTTTTCTTCTAGCTGATCAACTTGGTAAATCAATTTATCTGTCATAACGTGTCCTTGTTTATAAAAGTGCTGGTATTAAGTTAGTATTGGCTTTAATAGCGGTAATTTGGTCTAGTTTTTCAGATTGTTCAACGGTTAGCAGCCCCTCTTGCTCAGTTGGCACAGGAACAGTTATTACCACGGCTCTTGTAGATACCTCTAAGCGTAAGAACGCATCATAACCTTCTGCCTGTATAAACATTGACTGAGAGGCATCACGAGGGAATAGATTACCAGATAACACCAACTCACCATCTTGCGCAGGCATCTTAATAATCCATCCTAAGTCGTTACGCAAAAAGAAGTAAGGGGCGATTTCTTGATTACTACCTACAGAGTCACCGCCTGTTGTATCAAACGCTCGAACATACTTAGCGTTATCATCTGTAGTAAGCCACTCTTTCCACTCTGAGTACATATCTTCAGCAGTGAATGCGTTTTGGTTGTTCAGAAGTATAGTTAAGGCTTCTCCAACAAATGTAAAACTACTCATTTCTATAGCCTCTATCAAAGCGTTGCTGGATTGGTAGTGTTAACTCGGCAGTAGTGTCTACTGAGGGTATGCGTATGTACTCTTGGCTCACGTTGTGGATAACAATATCAACGCTATCTACCGAAACAAACCCTACAACATCTTCACCCGTAGTATCTTCAATGCCAAATATTTCCGTAAAGGTTCCTGACTCGTATACTCGCACTTCGGAGTTAGGCACTACACCCGTTATTGCTAAACGCTTTAGGGGGTATGTTATAAACCCATCTTCATTTATCAAACCAGAAGTGGTTGCTCCGTTAATCAGGGCAATGCTTGAGGCTTTTAAATTGCCCACAAACCGCTCAGAAGTGCCTACACCTAGTGTGAAAACGCCACCGCTTGAGGTTAGTGCTTCTGTCTGTGTACCATCCAAAACTAGTGGCCTACTACCAAAGTCTAAATACCCGTCAACAAAG
>Ga0209712_10000669_pt1 | contig 29798 bp, 28 predicted proteins | sample ArcOceMetagenome_FD_187443 | JGI IMG/M metagenome (GOLD analysis project Ga0209712, IMG submission 187443) | Marine eukaryotic phytoplankton communities from Arctic Ocean - Arctic Ocean - Greenland ARC118M Metagenome (SPAdes) (version 2) | ecosystem: Environmental > Aquatic > Marine > Oceanic...
CTACGTTTGGCGCACCACAAACAATCTGCAGTGCCTTAGACTCTCCTATGTTCACTTTGGTTATGCTTAATCTATCAGCATTTGGGTGTTGTCGTTTCTCTAAAACTTCTCCTACTACCACTCCTTTGAGGCCTCCTTTAATAAGGTCTACGGTTTCTACTTTCTCTACCTCTAACCCTGTGTCAGTTAGTATGGAAGCGATTTCTTCCCGTGGTAATGTGATGTCAGCGAAGTCTTTCAACCAGTCTAGTGATACTTTCATAAATCCTTTTTTCGAACAGATACAAATTTATGAAACTACGACACTCTAAAGCGCTATAATTAGGATTAAACCTCAATAATAAAAGAGTTATATCTATTTGGTGGCACAAATAAAAGGAAAGCGATAGGTAATTAACGTGAAGATTATTCTTTGAAGTCTAAGTTAGCCGTCTAGAATTGGAAAAATACTAGTTTGTGATTTGGATTAATTCCTTGCGTTTTACGACCTGCTTGGAGTGTGAGTTTAGCCTGGTTTAAGTAACCTAGATTAGGGGTTCGAAGCTTATGAATTCGAGTTTTAACTAGTTCTGGAAAGAAGTATTTTTTTGTCTTACTGTTTCGCTATCGAACTTTATTTTGATTATAAAATTGGAATCGATGGCTTTGTTACTCCAGCGCGCTGGTTCCCAGTCGGGCATTCTGTCTATTACTGAACTAGCAGATTTATTGAAAATGTAGGCTGAGCTAGCGAGAATTTCTTTTGAAATAATTTTTCCAAATTTGTTGATACTTAAATTGAAAGTCACTTCACCTTCATAAAGATCTAGTAACTCAGCTTGGTAAGGAAATTTTAAATGGTCTGATATGAATTTCTCCAGCTGTTCTTGACCATTTTCAAACCTAGCTAGGCAAGATTTTCTTTTGATAGCTCGGGCTATTTCGTCAGCGGAAGGATAGAATCTGTCAGGTTTTCTTTCACCAAACAGGGTATACCTTTCCCAAACGCCCATTCTATTTCCATTATTGAAATCGCCTTTAGATTCGATCTTTCCATTGCGGTGAAAAAAGGTACACAAGCCATGGAGAATGGTTATTTGTTTGTCCAGATAATGTCCCTTCATTTGCGGGAGATCTGTTAAATAGAATACTTCAGCATAATAAAGGTTTTCATTGTGCTGTTGAACGGTACGATAATATTTTGCGCGATTCATGTCACTTATTGGATTGAAATTTTCATCCAAGAAAGTTTTGTCGTCTTGCAAAGCAAAGACGTTAGCTGAGAATGCGATTAGTAAAAAGGTTAGTACCCGATTCATCGTATATTAGCGTTCTAGAAGGTTCATTTGGTTTTTACAAAGGTAGTAATTTCCATGTGTTTTTGTTTTTGATGTCAAATTGACCTATAGGTCAGGTAAATTAGGGTTTTATGGATTATCAGTTTGAAAAAGAGTGGAATGAATTGACTAAAGATTTAGCTGAAACTTTCAAGATGGATATGGATTTACAGTCCGTACTTTTCTTGATAGGAGTGCAGGAATTAGGTGTCGGCTTTAGAGAGTTTAAAAAGCAGGAAAAAATGGATTTGATGCATATTGCGATATGCAGACTGCTAGAGCCTTATGGATACTATCTTTATTCGGGAAAAGATAAAGATGGATGGCCTCATTATGATGAAAAACAAAAAGTCCCTACGTTGTCAGCTGGCGAACAAGAAAAATTAATGAAAACTGCAGTGATTGAATATTTCAGTACAGCTGATGCTTAAAGAGTTTCTACTCAATTAGGACACTTTCTTCCGAAGTTTCCTGTTCCTCTATTTTTATTATACCACTTCCTAGTAAACTTCCCTTCATTACCTCTATGTCTAAAACAGCAAAACCACTTTGACCTGATTCATAGGAATCTGAAAAGTTGAAAGACGCTATACCACTTCCATTTGTGAATTGAATAGTATCGAAGCGAGTCTCCCCGGTTCCAAATTTGAATAAACGTACTTCAGCTCCAGGAACAGGAGTTCCGGCAGAATTTAGAACAGTCACAGACGCTATAGTCTCTTCTATTTTAAAGCAAGACTGAAGAGCTAAACCTAAGAAGATAGAGAGGAGAATAAGATATCTTTTCTTGAACATCACGTTAATTTTAAATAAGTACGGCTATTCCTAGCAAAATGTTGCTTGCTGATTCATTAAAAACGGTATGAATCATTAAATTCGCAAGAAATATTAGACCGCAATTTAATCAATTATTTAAATATGAAGTATACACTTATATTGTTATTCGGAATTTGTTCTATTACGTTTACTAGCTGCAGCGAAGAGGCGGCTCCTAGTCTTAAAAAAGAAGAAAGACCTTCTGCACCAGCGGCAGTTCCTGAAGGAGAACCCTTGAAAAGAGAAGATGTAAAAATTTCTAAATATGTGAAATTGTCTACTGAGATGGGAGATGTAGAAATAGGGCTCTATGACAATACTCCTCTACACAGAGATAATTTTTTAAAGCATGCTGAATCTGGGTTCTATAAGGACCTATTGTTTCATAGAATAATAAAAGGATTTATGGTTCAAGGGGGCGACCCTAACTCCAAAGGTGCTTCATCCAGCACGAATCTTGGCAGTGGTGGCCCAGGGTATACGGTCCCTGCAGAGTTTAACCCTAGTTTAATCCATAAAAAAGGAACCTTAGCTGCGGCCAGGAATAATAACCCTCAAAAGGAGTCATCTGGTTCTCAATTTTATTTGGTTCAAGGGAAAATTATGACTGACAAGCAGTTAGACGGAATGGAGAAGAGTGTTGCTAGAAATATGCCTGGTTTCACGTACACCAAAGAGCAAAGAGAAATTTATAGAACTATAGGCGGAACTCCCGCTCTTGATATGAATTACACAGTTTATGGAGAGATAGTAAAAGGATTAGATGTCATAGACAAAATAGCAGCCGTGGTAACTGCAGGAGGTGATAGACCGGTTGAAGATGTTAAAATGAATATTACAATCATAGAATAATGAGATTATTATTAATAATATTAAGTGTTTCACTTCTTAGTTGCGGTGCAAAGGATAAGACTATTGCTACGCAGACTAATGAACAACTAGTAGTCGATACTGTTAAAGGTTTAGTTAAAGACGTTCCTGCTGGAAAAGAAGCAGTGCTTTCTACTATTTATGGAGATATGACCATCTTACTTTATGATGAGACTCCATTACACCAAGAGAATTTTATTAAGCTTGTGAATGAATCATTTTATGATGATTTAATCTTTCATAGGGTGATTAACTTTTTCATGATTCAGGGGGGAGACCCTGCTTCAAGAGGAGCATCTGCCGATACGAGATTAGGCGGAGGAGGCCCAGGGTATTCTGTGCCAGCTGAATTCAATCCTAAATTTGTGCATAAAAAAGGGGCTTTAGCTGCTGCTAGGACTAATAACCCTAAGAAAGAATCCTCTGGATCTCAGTTTTATATAGTTCATGGTAAAAAACAGAATGATGCTGATGTCAATTCTATAGAAGCTAGAATAGCTCAGAAAAACCCAGGCTTTAAGTATACTGAAGCACAGAGAGCTGAGCTTATCCAAAATGGAGGAACTCCTTTTTTAGATATGGATTACACTGTTTTTGGAGAAGTGATTTCTGGACTTCAGGTGATAGATTCTATAGCGAAAGTGGCCACGTTGTCTGGTGATAGACCGCTAGTAGATGTGAGAATGTCTATAAAAATGTCTAAATAATGATAGAAGAGTTAGAAAAGTTAAGGAAAGAGATTTCTGATTTCAAAGCGAAGTCTTCTGAAGAGATAGAGCAGTTTAGAATTAAGTTTCTGGGAAGACAAGGGATCTTCAAAGAGCTATCGGCTAATTTTAGAACTGTAGCTAATGAACAGAAGAAGGAGGTAGGAATAAAGCTTAATGAGCTTAAGAACCTCGTTCAAAATAAGATCGAGAACTTTTCTTTGATCTCTGATTCTCCAAGTGGAGAGTCTTCTGCAGAAGATTTTACGCGCAGCTCTGGTGGCATAGAATTAGGGAGCCGCCATCCAGTTTCACTTATTAGAAGGGAAATTCTCGATATTTTTAGTAGAATTGGATTCTCTATTTCGGAAGGTCCTGAAATAGAAGATGATTGGCATGTTTTCGAAGCTTTGAATTTTCCGCCAGAGCACCCAGCTCGAGATATGCAGGATACTTTTTTTATAGAGAAAGATCCTGATATGATGTTAAGAACTCATACAAGTAGCGTTCAGGCCAGAGTGATGAAAAACACTCCTCCTCCTATAAGAACGGTTTCGCCAGGAAGAGTTTTTAGAAATGAAGCCATTAGCTCCAGGTCTCACTGTATTTTTCATCAGATAGAAGGTTTATACATAGATAAGGACGTTTCATTTGCTGATTTAAAGCAAACCCTATCCTATTTTACTAAAGAGTTTTTTGGAAAAACAGAGATAAGGTTAAGGCCTTCATACTTCCCGTTCACTGAGCCAAGCGCTGAGATGGATGTTTATTGGGGGCTAGAAACTGAAACGGACTATAGAATAACTAAAGGTACGGGATGGTTAGAGATCTTAGGTTGTGGAATGGTTGATCCTAATGTTTTAGCTAACTGCGGTATAGATTCGAATGAATATTCTGGATTCGCTTTTGGGATGGGTATAGAAAGAATAGCTATGCTTAAGTATCAAATAGATGATATTCGGGTGCTTTTTGAAAATGATGTTCGTGTTTTAAATCAGTTTAAAGGAGCTTAGTTGTGATGTCCTAGGCTAGATTAGGGAGGTTAAAAACGAGTTTAGCTCCTTTGCTTTCTTCGCTTTCGAGTGAGATTTTTCCTCTAAGCTTGTCCGATGCTATCTTTACTAGATATAGTCCTAACCCAGCACCTTTGGATTTATGGGTGCCCTTAACGAACATGTCAAATACCGAGTCTTTTACTTTTGTGGCTATTCCTTGTCCGTTATCTTCTATACATACAGATGCTCCTGAACTATCTGTTGTAATTGATATTTTGCAATAGTCAGAGGAAGAGCCTAGTCTATATTGCATGGAGTTAAGAATGGTTTTTTTTAGAATAACCCCGATTAAGCTAGGGTCACTGAAAAAGGGAGCCTTCTCTCTAATGTGCCATGAAATGTCTAAGCCTTTTGTCTTATCTGAATTTGAGGTAAAATCTAGATTGTTTTTTATGTCTGAGAAGTTGATTTGCTCAATCTTGGGCTCGATCTTTTTATAATCTACTGCTCTAGAAAGGTTGAGTAAAATTTCATCCATCTGATTAGCACAGCTCTCTATTAGTGTGGTGTACTTTAAAAGTTGCGTTGGATTAGTTTCGGTTTTTAGTAGAGTGATTAGGCTTTTTATAGAGGTGAGTGGATTTCTTAGGTCGTGAGAAGACTTGTATATGTAGGTGTTTAGTTCAGAGTTTAAGTCTCTAAGCTCGTTGGTTCGTTTGTAGACCTTCCATTCTAAAATTTGTCTGATTTTTTTTCTTTTTCGGATGTAGTAAATCACAAAAACGAGAATAATTGATAGTGAAATGGAAAGGGTGAACAGGGTTGTTTTCCAACCATTCAAAGGCCATTTAGGACCAGCTTTAGCCACAGCAGACTCTCCTTTTTTTATTGTGGGAGCATAGGTGTATGGACTGTTTTCTAGTTTCCTGATCTTAGTTTCCAGAAGAGAGCGAGAAATACTGTCAGAGATACTCAAATAGGTGTGGGCTTTCTCCCAATCGCCTCGTGCTTTATAGAAATCAGCGATTACTTTGGATGAAGCAATTATCTTTGATTTGTTTTCGGAGTTAAGTGCTAAATTATTTGCCTTGTGCAATGCTAGTATGGCGTCTGTTCCTCTCTCGTTAAGCTGATATAACTCGCTTAACCTTAATAGGGCTTCATACCTCTGGTCAACGTACTTTTCATTAATATAGCGAAAGGCTTTTTCCTGAGTTTTTAGGGCATCTCGATTTCGGCCTATGGTGCCATAGGTATTAGAGAGTTGTATGAGATGTTTGGCTGTTTTTTCTGTGCCGTAGGCTGATTCGCAGAGGTCTATGAGACTCTTCTCAGTGTTAATTTTTTCTTGAAATCTCTTTTCAAATCCATATATAGTAGAAAGAGATTCTAAAATTCTCACTTGTTCTACAGTATCATTTAGCTGTCTGAATCCAGATAAAGCAGAGGTAAAGAACTGTTCTGCCTCCTTAAATTCACCGGCTTCATAGGCAGTAGTGCCTATTTCTTTTGCCAGTTCTATGGACTCAATAACTTTTCCTTGTTCTAAGTAGTTGTCATGAGCTTGTTTTAAATATTTGAGAGCCAGAGAATAATTTTTATCTCTTTTATGAATTTTAGCACTTTTAACTAAGGTTAGGGCTTTTTGATTTATGGCGTTTATTCCATCAAATATTATGTACGCCTCGGTTAAGTATGTTTGAGCTAAGTCATAACTTTTATCTTGGCTATAGATTTCACTCGTATGCAAATAGGCTTCTCCTAATAGCTCTGGATGATGACTCGAGTGTTCATTTTCCAGTATTTTTTTTAGTTCGTTTAGCGCTTGAACATCTTTTTTTTCTTGTCTGAGAATTTCGAATTTTAACAGAACGGCTTGGAAATACGTGGATTGTTCCTTTGATGTATAGGTTATTAGCGAATCTAGATAGAAGTACTTGTCTTTAAGAGTTCTTCTAGATTGGAGTTCATCTTTTAGAGAGTAGTCAAACCCGAATACAGCAAAGTCACTTACCAAGAAAGTGATGGTAATCAGCAGAAAAGTAAATATGTGATTTCGTTTCCTAGTCATTTTAGCGCACTATAAATGCTAATAAGAAAAGAAACGAAATACTTCAGCGTGCGTTAATGATTTTACTGATTTTTTCTAACACTAAGTGTTTAGTTAAATCAATGGCTCCAATCGTACTGATCTAAATTCTCCAATGAAAGTGTAAGAAGTGATACAGAGTTTATTACATCAAGTTTATGAACCATTTCTATCACCTGATGAATGTTCCTTGTCGGAATAGAGATAGCTCCAGCTATAGAGCCTCCTGCGGTCATCTGCTGGAGGGCTGATGTGTCTGTGCCACCTGCAGTTAATATTTCTGGTTGCCAGATGATTTCATTCTTATCTGCCAATTGTTTCATGAATTCTACCATCCGATAGTCACAGACAGTTCTGGAGTCCATGATTTTTATAGCAGTTCCTTTTCCGAGTTTGGTGATTTTATTATGCGCAGCTGACCCAGGTGTGTCAAACGCAATTGTAGTGTCTAGACATATACCAAAGTCTGGTTGAATTTCTTGTGTCGCTACAGATGCTCCCCTAACCCCGATTTCTTCCTGAACGGTGAAAACAGCGTATAGATCAAAAGGCATGTCCTTCACCTTTTTTAAAGTTTCTATCAGAATATAGACAGATATTCGGTTATCCAGAGATTTGCAGTTGATGCAATCTCCCATTTCTATAAGTTCTCTTTCTCTAGTAATAGGGTCGCCTATTTTTACGAGTTTTTTAACTTCTTCTACGGGAAGTCCGAGGTCTATATAATAGTCGGAAAGTTTAGGTGTTTTAGTCCTTTCTTCTGGTGACATAATATGAATGGGTTTGGCGCCCATTACTCCTATTACGTCCTTTTTTCCATGGACTAGAACTCTTTGAGCAGTCAGCGTTTTAGGATCAAACCCACCTAAAGTGTGAAAGTGAATATAGCCCTCATCGTTAATATGAGTAACTATGAATCCAATTTCATCCATATGTGCAGCTACCATTACTTTTTTTCTGCTTTTGCCTTTTTTCAGCACGGTAACATTCCCCATGTTGTCAACACTTACATCGTCTGCTAAGTCTTTAACTTGCGAGAGAATGAAGTCTCTGATTGGTTTTTCGAAACCTGGGGCTCCAGGAGTTTTACAGATGGTATTCAGTAATTTTATATCTACTTTTTTCATTTTCTACTCGTTATAAATAACATCCATTACTACATCTCCTACCGCTTGTAAAGTTTCTTTAGAGATGTTTTCCATATTGTCTTGATGGGTGTGATGGAATTTACCATAACCTCCCATTTGATGCACATGAAACTCCACTATAGCAGCGGAAGGAATCCCTGCAGCATTTACGAATAAGTGGTCGTCTGTAGTAGGATTCGTTTTAGCACGCTCAAATAACCCCCCATACCCTAAACTATTCGCTGATTTCCAAATTTTATCTACTACGTTAGACGCGTATTCTAAAGACGTCCCTTCTCTTGGGAAGGCTGCATTTTTACCACCTACCATATCTAGGAGGATTCCATATTTGGCGCTGTAGTTTTTTTTATGTGGTTTGTTAGCCCAGTATTGACTGCCCAGACACCAATCTTTGTAATTAGAGCCCGAAGCATATGTAGGTCTTCCGTAGTCCTCGGAGTCAAATAGAATGATGTCTACTCCATAGTCTGTCGGGTTCTTACTAAGCATGCGAGATATTTCTAAAAGCACACCTACGCCACTTCCGCCATCATTTGCCCCATCTATAGGTTCGTTAATTCGAACAGTGTCTTTATCTGCAAATGGTCGCGTGTCCCAGTGAGCATATAGCATGATTCGCTTTTTCTTTTCTGGTTGAAATTCCGCGATTATATTTTTCATTCGGAGAACGGTGCCATCATAGGCAGTTACGTTGTCTTCTTGAGTAATAATGTTAGCTCCAAAACCTTCTAGTTTACTTTCTAACCAATTCCCACAAGCTTCAGCTGATGCTGAATTAGGATTTCTTGGGCCAAAATCCACTTGTTTTTGTACGTATGCGTAAGCGGAGTCTGAACTGAATTTGGGAGCTTTAATTCTTTTCTTAGCCGTCTGATTAGAGATTTTTTGCTTTGAGTTAGGTTCGCGTTGCAACGCAGAAAAAACGATAAAAAACAAAAATAGAACTACTGCTAATACGGCTACTATTTTAAAAATGGGTTTATTCCTCATGGTTCCAAGTGCTTCCTTCTTTAGAGTCGTTTATTTTTATATTCAATTGGGCTAGTTGGTCTCTGATTTTATCAGATACTCCCCAGTTTTTCTCTTCTCTAGACTGTTTTCTTAAGTCTATGACCAGTTCCATAAGACCTTCTAGTACGTGGCCATTGGAATTTGAAGTTTCTTTAACAAATCCCAAAACCTCATGAGAAAAGAGGTTCATGACTTTGTTTAGTAGAGTGAGATTTTTGTCGTCAATTTTAGCGCTTCCATCATACACAGAATTAATAATCTTTACTCCTTCGAATAAATGAGCAATTAGGATAGGAGTGTTAAAATCATCATTCATGGCCGCATAACATTTAGCCTGAAGTTCTTCAGCGTTCACCTCGTTTTCATCTGATGGGTGAAGTGATGTCACCGTTTTTAATGCGTTTACTAATTTTTTATATCCCTTTTCTGCAGCTTGCAGGGCTTCGTTAGAGAAGTCTAGCGTACTTCCGTAGTGACTTTGCAACATAAAGAACCGCACGGTCATGGGGCTGTATCCTTTTTCTAATAACTTATGGTTACCAGTAACAAGTTCTTCTGGGGTAAATCCGTTACCTTCTGATTTAGCCATTTTTCTGCCGTTAACAGTAAGCATGTTTCCATGAATCCAGTAGTTTACAGGCGATTTTCCGCCAGCTCCTATGTTTTGTGCTATTTCACATTCATGATGAGGAAATTTTAAGTCCATTCCTCCGCCATGTATATCAAAGGTTTCACCGAGGTATTTAGTGCTCATCACTGAACATTCTAAATGCCATCCAGGGAAGCCAATGCTCCATGGAGAGTTCCATCTCATAAGATGATGAGGGTCTGCTCTTTTCCAAAGAGCAAAGTCTAGTGAATCTCTTTTTTCAGATTGCCCATCGAGTTCTCTAGTGTTAGAAATTAAATCCTCGATATTTCTTCCAGAGAGTGTTCCGTAGTCATGTGTGGAATTATATTTTTTCACATCAAAATATACAGAGCCATTAGATTCATAAGCGAAACCATTTTTAATGATTTCTTCTATCATCTCAATCTGTTCCATAATATGACCGGTGGCAGAAGGCTCTATGGAAGGGTCTTGTATATTGAAAAGCCGCATTACGCCACGAAAACCATTGGTGTATTTCTGAACCACTTCCATAGGCTCAATATTATCCAATTTGGCCTTTCGCGCTATTTTATCTTCTCCTTCATCTCCATCACCTACTAGGTGGCCAACATCGGTTATGTTTCTGACGTATCTAACTTTGTAGCCAATGAATTTGAGATATCTAAAAACTATATCAAATGAGAGAAAGGTTCTAACGTTTCCTAAGTGGACATCACTGTAAACAGTAGGGCCACATACATACATGCCTACATTTGGGGCTGAAATAGGTGTGAAAAGCTCTTTTTTTCTAGTAAGGCTATTTTGTATATACAGCTGGTTTTCCATGGAGCAAAGAAAGTGAAAAGTAAAGAGAAGGAGGGATTTTATAAGGCTAAAAGCTGCTTAATACAATTTAGTAATTGAGAAGGTAGAATTATTCTTGCTCAAGGACTCCGTGACCTATGAATTTCCCATTTCTATAAATGTCAACTCTAAGAGCTATTCCATTCACATTATACTTGAACCATTTCCCGTTCCAAAGCCTGCCTTCTTTAAAGTATCCTGATTGAGAAATGTTGTTGTTCTGGTCATAAAGAATGTTATGTCCATTCTCGTTAAACTGATGAGCCGCATTAGTTTCATCTTCCTTAGTTGCCTCTGGAGTAGCTATAATATCTGAGTTATCGGTAATTTCAACAGGAGGTGGTGTGAATTCTATTGGTTTTTCTTTGGGAGGGCTGACACTTCCTGGGGTGTATTTCCCGTTATTGAAGTGTGTTTCTTCAGAGAGTTCTCCGTTCTGGTTAAATCTCCTCATAACCCCAGCTTCTTTTCCGTTAACTAACTCTACAAGTAAGGCTAATTTACCGTTTTCGTGATAGTAGGTCTGTTTGCCATTTCTCTTTCCGGAATCGGAGAATGAGAACCGTTGATGAGGATGCCCGTTTGAGTAATTGCGTTTAAATTCTCCTGTGTTTTTATTTCTCTGCCAGTTACCTGATTCTTCTACGATTCCATTTTCATAATAAATAATGTACGCCCCGATAGGCCTATTATTCTCGTATGTAATTTGGCTTCTTAATTTCCCAGATGGGGAGTATTTATTCCACGTCCCTACTTTTTTATCATCTATGAAATTTCCTTCTTCTACTGTGTCTTCTAGTTCGTAGGCTGAATCTTTAGTCATAGCACCTGTAATAACCCATGACCCTTGGCGCATTCCTGTTTCATCTATGTGGTTTTGGAGTGCGTCAGAATAGTAGTAAACGGAGCCGCAAACGAGGCTTGCCGAAGCTATCACAGAAATAAAATAATTATTTAGAATGCCTTTCATGTTAGAAGTCTGTTAATTCTTCTACGATGAAAAGTCTATTCAGTTACGTTCAGAAGTTTTTTTTTAAATCCCTCTAGAATATTTTGAACCATTGAAGAGAAATTGTACTTAGGATTCCAATCCCAGTCTAATCTGGCTTCACTGTCGTCCAGAGAGTCCGGCCAAGAATCAGCTATAGCCTGTCTAAAATCAGACTGGTAAGAAATTTTAAAATCGGGTTTGAATTTTTGTATTTCTTTTTCAAGCTCTTCAGGAGTGAAACTCGTGCTGGAAATATTATAGGAAGTACGTACTTTCACCTGTTCTGGATTGGCACTCATTAGTTTAATGATGCCATCGATGGCGTCCTCCATATGCATCATAGGTAAACCAGAGTTGTTTTCTAAGAAAGAAACATACGGTGTGTTGTGAGCAGCATTTTTTAATGCCCATAATGCATAGTCTGTAGTTCCGCCTCCTGGGTCTGACTTATAGCCTAATAAACCAGGGAACCTTAAGCTTCGAACATCTACATTGTATTTTTCGAAGTAGTAGTTGCACCAGTTTTCTCCTGCTGATTTAGAAATCCCATAAACAGTATTTGGATTCATGAAAGTGTGCTGAGGAGTATTGGTTTTAGGTGAGCCTGGACCGAAAACGGCCACGCTGCTCGGCCAAAACACTTTTTGAATTAATCCTTCTTTGGCTAAGTCAAGTATATTCAAAAGGCTCTGCATGTTTAGATGCCAAGAAAATCCAGGGTTTTTTTCAGCAGTTGCGGAAAGTGTCGCTGCCAGGTGATATACTTCGTTGATTTCGTAATCAAGAACTATTTGTTTCAATCTAACTTGGTCTAATACATCGAGTTTTAGTGCTAAAATAGTAGTATTTTCAGATGTTTTTGGCGCATTTAAATCAGATGCGACTACATTTCCGGCACCTAATTCCTTGGCGAGTCTTATGGTTAACTCAGTCCCTATCTGTCCTCCTGCTCCTATTACTAATGCTCTTCTCACTTAAAACAATTTTACAGTAAAATTAAAGAAATTTTCAGGTAAACTAGCGATAGTTATCAGCTAGAGAAGAAGGAGATAATTTAAGCATCTAATATTGAGTTCGAAATGATTGTATTGAAACGTCATTTGTACATATTTTAGTCGAACGTTACTATGGAAAAAGAATCGAATACCATATTGTCTGTTCCCGAGTATAAAGCTCTTTTTGACGAGTATTATAAACCTATAAAGAGTTTTATTTACTATAAAGTGGGAGATACGGCCATGGCCGAGGATTTGGCTCAAGATGCTTTTGTCAAATTGTGGGAGAATAGAAACTCTATTAAAAAAAGCACTGTTAAAAGCTACCTCTATACTATAGCCAATAACACCACTATTAATCAGCTCAAAAGAAATCAGCTGAGGTACAAATTTCAAAATCAACTAGAGATTTCTACGGAGAATGAAAACCCGGAATTTCAGATGATGAAAAAGGAATATGAGACTAAATTAAATGATGCCTTGTCTAAAATCCCTGAAGGAAGTAGGGAGGTTTTCTTAATGAACAGGATTGAAGGTCTTAAGTATAAAGAAATAGCAGAAAGGCTCGGCTTGAGTGTGAAGGCTATAGAGAAGCGAATAAGCAAGGCTATTCATATCTTAAACGAAATCTTAGGAGTAAAGCTTTAAAAAGTCTTATTTTGTAGAATGCCGAGACATTTCCTTTTGTTTCTTTTTTTATTCGTTAGCTCTCATTCATTCTTACAAGATGCCAATGACGTAATTTCAATAGAGTTTGATAATGAGTCATTACTGCAAGCTTTAAAACGTCTAAAGAAAAACTCTACTGAGAGGTTTGCTTATTCTGCACAAGAATTAAGAGGCCATAAAGTGAATGGGCAGTTCAAAAATAAAAGTGTCCCAACTATTCTAGAGATTATTTTGCCTCCAGATTTAAGCTTCACTTTTTCCAAAGGCTTGATTATTATTTATATAGCAGAAGATGTATCAGCATCTAATCAAGACCCAGGTTTGTTTAATTTCAGGTTAATGGGTGAGTGCAGGGACTTCTATACCAGAGAAGTTCTTCCTTATGCGACTATTAGAGCGTTGAGCTCAGAGATAGCTGAACAAAGTAATCAAGACGGAGAATTTCAAATAGAAGCTTTTTTCTCTGATACTTGTTCTATCAGTATTTCTTATGTCGGATATAAGGAGAGGATAGTAAGACCGATTGATTTTGAAAACCCAAAGAAAATTCAAGTCCTACTTAAGCCTGAAGCTACTTTGATAAATGGTGCTTTAATAGAGTCTTATGAATCTCCGCCAATAGTCAGCAGGAAAGAGATTTCTAACTTCACCGTTGATGTTTTGAGAGCAAACCAGCTCACTAATGTTGGAGAGTCAGACGCACTCTCATTAGTGAAATCGATACCTGGATTTGATTTAACTACCGGGAACAACGAAGGCTTAGGAACTCGGGGAATGAGTCAAAGTGAAAATTTATATTACTTGGATGGCTATCCGGTTTTTAATCCGAATCATTTTTTTGGTTTATTTAGTTCTATAAACGCTCTATCAGTTAAGAATATTAGGGTATTGAAAACGGGTTACTCTCCGTCTTTTGGAGGAAGAAGTTCAGCTGTTTTTGATATTACTTCTTATGAAGGTAATGATGAAAAATTAGGCTTGAAGATTCAAAATGGTCTTTTAAGTAGTTCCGCTAGATTGGATGGTCCCCTTCTAAAAAAGAGATTAACATTTTCCCTCTCTGGCCGTAAGTCACATACTCAATTATTGAAGAGTGAACTGTATAGGGACTTATTCAATTCTATTTATAATTCAAATGTTTCTTTTTCAGGGAGTAGTGAAGTTTTAGATGCTTTCGTTTCTGAAGTTCAGCCAGAAGTAGATTTTAGCGACTTACAGGCTAAAATACATTTTAGCTCTAAAAAAGATTTTTCTCTTACAGCAAGCGGTTTTTTCAGTCAAGATGTTTCTAGTCAGAATATTGTCGACTCATTGGAGGAAATCAACTTTTCTATTGTGTATGACAATCAATATGAATGGGTTAATTACGGAGGCTCCTTGGTGTTTAAACATAAATTCAAGGAGAAGATTAAGGCCAAGCACTTAGTTTCATTCTCAGACTTTAAGACGCGTAGTGCGAGTTTAGAAACGATAATTGGATTGTTTAATAGCTCATCTTTTCAGCTTCAGTCTAGTTATGAGAATGAAGTAAGTGATGTTACTTTTAAAAGTGAATGGGATTACATTTATTCAGATAGTTTGGATTTTAAAGTGGGAATAGAGAATAATTTTAATAATTTCAAACTTCAGGAGTCCTCTTTTTCCGTGCCTATAATTCGAAGAGGGTTTGGAGGAATGTTGACTAACTATTTTGCGCGAGCCTTAGTAAATAAAAAAAGGTTGTCGACCAAACTCGGTGTAAGAGTGATCTCGAATAGTAAGTATAATGAACTTTTTTGGGAGCCAAGGCTCAAGTTTAATTACAATATAAATAAGGGTGTATCTATAAAAGCAGGGTATGGAGTCCATTATCAATTCTTGAGAAAAACGAGGTCCCTTAATTTTTTCAGAGGAGCTACAGAGGAGTGGCAATTGTCTGGCGAAAATAATGAGACACCATATTCTAGATCTGAACAGCTTGTTCTAGGATTGAACGTAAGCCTGAAAAAGATAAAGCTGGATGTTGAGGGCTTTTTAGCTTCTCAGTCGGGCTCTCAGGAAAACTTGAGTTTGATTATGTCGGGCTCTAATCAAAACGGAGATGAAATTGTATTTGGACAAAGAGCAACCTCCGGTGTCGAGATTTCTAGTCAGGTGAATGTGCGAAGAAATAAACTTTCTGCTAGCTATGCTCTTTATGATTCAAAAAGCAAATTAACACAAAATTCTGAAGAGTTAAATTTCAGAAATGGTCAAGTCTCTAAGCATAACATGAGTTTATTATGGTTGTGGGAGAATAACAATTTAAATATATCATCCAACTCTGTATGGGCCTCAGGTAAGCCATATACGCCAGTAGTAGGTAGCTATGTTCTGGAACTAGTGAATGGTGATTCCCAACCCTTTTTACTCTTTGGTGAAAACAATAGTGCCTCACTTCCTTCTTTTTTTAGAACTGATTTATCTGTTGGCTATAAATTAAATTTATTCAATTCTATTAAGGCAACAATTAGCGGTTCAGTTCAGAATGTTTTTAATAATCAGAATATTAGATTTTACAGTTATCACATAAATGAAACAAGTCAAGGCGATAATTTTCTTATCTTAGAGCGCGAAACACGACATTTAGGTCGTCTTTACAGCATTTTTATAACCTTAAGCATCTAATGCATAGATTATTGCTATTATTTTTCGTTGTAATTTGTATTTCTTCTTGTAAGAAGGATTTCAATGAGGTTCCTGATGCCCCAGTGGTGGTTAAAGCTTATTTGCATGGGAATAAACCAGTTACTGACGTGTATTTAGAGAGAGTGTTAACTTCTAGAGAGTTTGATAACCAAGAAACACGGCCTATTATTGACGCAGAGGTGAATCTTAGAATCGGAGACGAATTGATTGTACTAGAAGCTAATGGTGCTTCCCCAGGGTTTTATACAAACGAGGAATACACAGTACTTCCAGGGTCTTTTGTCACTTTAGAAGTGAACTACAACGAAAAAGTAATTACTTCTAGCTGTGAGATTCCAGAAGTTCTCTTAGTTACAAGCACATTTGATGGAGTTTCTGTAATCGATGCTGGAGGGAGTAATCAGGTTTTAGGGTCTGTGAGTTGGGAATCTGATCCAGAATACGAATATTTACTGGATCTAATAGTGGATGAAGAAAATCCGATACCACTAACATTTAACAATGCACAAGGAAAATTTCATGATTCTTATGCGAGGCCTATTAAAACGGATAATGCTACTATTCTAGCGGATGATTTCTCGTTTTTAGGTTTACACAAACTTACCATATACGCATTATCTCCTGAATACTCGGAGTATTTTAATTATGCTCCTAGCCAGTTTTCTGGGTCACTGTACTCTGCGCCTAACAACATTAATAATGGTTTTGGGGTGTTTGCTGGTTTGACTGGCACTACAATTGAAATAACGGTAGAAGAATAAATTTTTATTTTTTGGTGGGGGAATTCTTTTTTAGTTTGTAATAGACTCAGAATTACTAAGTGTGAAGAAAGAAGAGTTAATAGAAGATTTACTGTCGTCATTAAGCGTTCCTGAGAATAAATCTCAAGACCAGATATGGTTAGAGCTTAATTCTAAGCTGGAAAGAACGGATAACACAATACAACTTAAAAGAAGAAGTGTCTTGGCTAAATTTCTGCCATACGCAGCGGCAGCTTGTGTCCTGTGTGCTGTATTCTTTCTGTATCCTTCAGGAAACTTTACTTCGTTTGTGAACGATTCAAGTTCCGTTAGCTACCACATTCTTCCTGATGGTTCTGCAGTATCGCTTAGCCCTAATAGTAAAATGGAATTCGGGTCTGATGCTGATTCAAGAGATGTTAACCTAAATGGAGAGGCCTTTTTCGAGGTAAAAAAAGGAGTCCCATTTACCGTGAACACTGCCAATGGTAATGTTTCTGTTTTAGGAACATCTTTTTATGTAACGAGTAGAAACGAATTATTAGATGTCAAATGTTTTACAGGAAAAGTGAAGGTTAACTCTAATAATGCTGAGGTGTTTTTATTAAGGGGAGAAGGAGTGTCAAGTGTTTCGAAGACAAAGTACATGCATTCTTCTTTGAAGAAATGGGAGAAGGGTGATTTAAGTTTTGATAATGTTCCGCTTAATATAGTTTTAGAGGATTTAATGTTATTTAAAGGGATGAGCATAGTGAATACTTCCGGCTTTAATCCTTCGATTACTCTTGAGCTTGATGAGGAGAAGGAAGAAGAAATTATAAATATTATTTGTACTATCTCTAATTTGAATTTTAAAGTGGTAGGTGATTCTGATTTTCAATTGTATAAGTAATAGTTCAATGCTTAATTATTTAAAAGAGTAATTTCTGTACATTTTAGATATTATTTTTAGTGTAATAGGTTTTTAAAGTTGTATTTCAACAGGCTCTTTCTGAGCCGACATAAATAGTATAGTTAGTTTTAGTTAAGGTTAATGAAGCTCGGAGAAACGTCTCGGAGCTTCGTTTTTATAGGCTATTTTTGAGGCATTGCAACGCGATATTTATGGAAGTCTTAGAATACCAATTACCCGAAGAAAGAATAGCATGGAAACCGAAAGATAAACGGTCCGATGCTAAATTACTGTGCGCTAAAGCTGGCAATATTACGGATGAGAAGTTTTCTGATATTTCTAAAATTATCGGAGGAAAACACCACCTAATACTCAATGAAACCAAAGTTGTTAATGCCAGATTGCATCTTAGAAAGCCAACTGGCGGGGCTTTAGAAGTATTTTGTTTAGAGCCTGCAGAAGGTGACATAACTGAGAAACTAGCTCAAACTGGACAGGTAGAATGGAGATGTCTATTGGGAGGAGCTAAAAAATGGAAAGAGGGTTTTATTGTTGCCGAAGAATTTTATTGTGGAAAGAAGTTACAGTTGAAGGCAGAAAAAATCGGTTTTTTTGATGGGGCTTTTAAATTGGCATTTAGCTGGTCTAGTCCAAAGCTATCTTTTAGTGAAATTCTTGAAATATTTGGTGAAACACCCTTGCCGCCATATATAAAGAGAAGCGCAGAGACCTCAGATGTAGAAAGATATCAAACAGTATTTGCTAAAAATGAGGGAAGTGTAGCTGCGCCTACTGCTAGTTTGCATTTTACAGAGGAGGTTTTTCGTGAGTTAGAACAGGTAGGTGTTGAACAGGTAAAAGTGAGCCTTCACGTAGGTGCAGGAACGTTTAAGCCAATTTCTAGCTCAGTAGAAGAACATATTATGCATCATGAGCTATTCGATGTCCATATTGATGAGCTTAGAAGATTAAGTGTCTTGGAAAATCTCATAGCGGTTGGAACCACAGCTGTGAGAACAGTGGAGAGCTTATTTGTTTTAGCTGTTCAGCTTAAGCAAAATGGAGAGGAGGACTTGGCTAAGCCACAGATTGTAAGGCAGTGGGATTGGAAATCCCAACCAGCACTATTTAAAGATTATCATGAAGCATTTTCTTTTTTAGTGTCTAAATTTGAAGAGAGTGGCGTGGAGAGGGTTCATGGCTATACTAGCCTAATGATAGTTCCAGGTTTTAAGTTTAAGGTGATCACAGGTCTCATTACTAATTTTCACATGCCTAAGAGCACACTTCTTTTCTTAGTTTCAGCTTTTATCGGTGAGTCATGGAGAGAGGTCTATAGCCATGCTTTAGAGAATGATTATAGATTTCTTAGCTATGGAGATAGCTCGCTTTTAATTCCATAAAAAAAGAGCCCTTAAAAAGGACTCTTTTATATTAAAATTTCTAGTGGACTAGTTTAAACTACTCCTTGATCTATCATAGCATCTGCTACTTTAACGAAACCAGCAATGTTAGCTCCTTTTACGTAATCTACGTAGTCACCTTCTTTACCGTATTTCACGCAGGCTTTATGAATAGAGATCATAATTGCGTGTAATTTTTCATCTACTTCTTCTCTAGACCAGCTCATTCTTAATGAGTTTTGGCTCATTTCTAAACCAGAAGTAGCTACACCACCTGCATTAGATGCTTTTCCTGGAGAGAATAATATTTTATGCTCTGCAAAAACTTCTATAGCTTCAGGTGTAGATGGCATATTAGCTCCTTCAGCTATACAGATACATCCATTACTTACTAGTATTTTGGCCTCATCTCCGTTTAACTCATTTTGAGTAGCACACGGAAGAGCAATGTCACATTTAAGACCCCATGGTCTTTCTCCTTCATGGAATGATGCCGCAGGGAATTCTTTAGCATACTCGCTAATTCTTCCTCTTTTTACATTCTTTAAATCCATTAGGTAAGCTAATTGATTTTCATCAATTCCATTCGCATCATATATGTAACCTTTAGAATCACTCATAGAAACCACCTTGGCTCCTAATTGAAGACACTTTTCAGCTGCATACTGAGCTACGTTTCCTGAACCAGAAATAGCTACAGTTTTACCTTTGAAGGAATCTCCTTTGGTCTTTAGCATTTCTTGGGCGAAATAAACCGTTCCGTATCCAGTGGCCTCTGGCCTTATTCGAGAACCACCCCAGTTTCTGCCTTTTCCAGTAAGAACTCCAGTAAATTCATTTCTTAATCTCTTATACTGACCGAACATATACCCGATTTCTCTTCCTCCTACTCCAATATCTCCAGCAGGAACATCTGTATCAGGGCCAATATGTCTTTGAAGCTCTGACATAAAACTTTGACAGAATTTCATTACTTCATTATCTGATTTTCCCTTTGGGTCAAAATCAGCACCACCTTTTCCGCCTCCTAAAGGAAGTGTAGTAAGAGAGTTTTTAAACACCTGTTCGAAACCTAAAAATTTAAGGATGCTAAGGTTTACAGATGGATGAAATCGAAGACCACCTTTGTATGGTCCGATAGCAGAGTTAAACTCTACTCTAAACCCTCTGTTTACCTGAACTTCTCCAGAATCGTCTAACCATGGCACTCTAAACATGAGTGTTCTCTCTGGTTCTACCATTCTTTCTAGAATCTTGGCTTTTTTGTACTGAGGATGTTCCTCCATAAAAGGAATTACTGCTTCCGCTACTTCGTGTACAGCCTGGAGAAACTCAGTCTCATGGGCGTTAGTAGCTTTGACTGCATTCATGAATGAGTCAATCTGCTCTTTGTGTTGGTTAGACATTGATGTTACTATAAATGCGTTTTTTCGGCTAAATTAGATGAAAATGAAGCCTTGATAGCTAAATTTTTAATCAATTATTGCAAGGCAAAAATCGTCTGACTTCTTTTATGGTTAGTGTACTAAGAACACTTAGTTTAGAAGTCAAGGGAAACACCTAGATGAATTAGGGTAGAACTGGTTTTAGAGTTCCTTAGGTCATAGTCATAACCTCCTTGAGGATTTAGCAGAAAACTATCGGCATCTATGTATGATGCATCTCCTCCCTCTAGTTTTTCAAAGCGGCCTTCTAAAAATACTCTATGAGTTAGCTTAACCTTCAATCCCACTGCCCAGCCTAAAGACCCTGAAAAATGTCTTTCTATGTTTTCTCTGCCTATAACATAGCTATCTCTTCCTTGTCCCTGTTCAGTTTTAGCTGTTGAGGAGAACATTTTCACTCCTGCCATACCATCTAAATAGGGTTGGATAGGACCTTTGAACGGTTTAAACCTGAGCACTCCATGTGTTCTGTAAATTCTATGTTTAACTGAAAAATCGGCTATTTCATAAATAGGATTGCCGTTAATGTACTCATCTGTCTCTAAAAACACATCGTCTATATATTTACCGGTTTTAGAATAGGTGAAGTTAATTCCTGATTGGAACAGAGGTAGTTTAGTTCGTGTTAAAAACGAGCCTCCTATTCCGATATTGAGCTGATTGTGAATGTGACTGTATTCCCCGTTTGGTATTTCTAGTTGGGTTCCAAAAGAGATAGACGTCCGTTCTCCTTTTGGAACTCGCTGAGAAAATGTATAGCTGTTAAAGCTTAAACATAACAATATGATGAAGAGGTAACGCATTATAGTTTGTTTAGCTTGAGTTATACAAGCTCTGTGCCAAATGACATCTAGAATTTGATTCCTAGCCTATCTAAATATGCTTTTGCCTTTTTATCACCCATCCAACTAGTGACTAGCCATTCCTGATGATATTCCAGTTCTATCCATTCTGTGATGGATTTCATGGTTCTGGAATGAGCCAGTTGGAATTCGAAAAAATCAGTAATTTCTTTAGGGTTGTATATTGGATTACATGGCATTCCTATAAGAACGAACCCTGTGCTTTTCTCACTCTTAATTTGTGCAATTGCGACAGGGAAAAAATCTTCATTTTCGCCACAGCCTGAGGTTTTGTTTATTAAGAAAATAGCGCCATTAAGTGAGGCCTCGCTCCCCTCGAGTGAGGAGATATTAAGTTCCCCGTAACTAGCAGGAGCTGGGTTTTTTAGCGATTCCCCCTGACAGTTAGATTGACTTTTGTGGACTGCGGAGATAGTACAAGTAAAGGCTCCATGTTTGTTTTTGTTAGAGTTGTTTTCTTCTGACTTGCAGTAGGTCAGTAGAATAACAATAGCCAAAGTGAAGATAATTCTATGCATTCTTTATATTATTTTAGTCATTCATCCATTTCTAAAAACCTTTTAGAAATGCCTGTAGGTAATCCGTTTATCTCTTTAGTTAAATCACGATTTATGTCAGGGCTAGTGTTTTTTAAAGCCTTGTGGTCGAATATTTCAACCCAAAAAAATGGGCGTTGGTATTTGTAGAGGGAATTTTGGCCAAAAGTAGTTGTCTTGCTCCAACTTTATGAATTTAAGAAGCTTCTAAAGTTCATTCTCTTCATCCCAAAGATGCATGAACGGACAGACTTCTTTTCGCTGGTGAAATTACTGCCATTAATATTTTCTAAGGAGAAATTTAATTCTTGAGTTAACTACATATAATTAATCAAGAGTGTTTATGCGAATACTGTCTCGGTACTCGCAGTTTGTGAGGGTATGCTTGTTATAGCTCTTTGTCTTCTGTTTTTGGATAAGTTAGTCATGGGGATGAGGTTTGTCGTATTGAATCTGTTTTGTTTATTTGTGGTTAATGGAGTGTTTTTTTGTTTAGTTGTTAGGACTGCAGCGGACTATATGGTCATTGTATTTTTTTACTTTGAATAGGCTACCCGATAGCGAATAAAACTATACTTGTGCAGCTGTAAGATATTTATAAGCCTTACTTCTGAGATTATTCGTTAACCCTTTGTGGATTTTTAGGGTTTTAATAAAAGCGTTTATAATCACTTAGAGCGAACACTAGTTTTGGTTGTATTATATAATAGTTTTGTGCTGGAAAATAAATGAATAAACAGAAAAAAATATTAATAACTGGTGCCTCAGGCCAATTGGGACAGGAGTTTGTGTCTTACTTAAAACAAACAACTTTTCAATTAAAGGCGCTTACTCGAGAGAAGGCAGATATTTCTCATTCACTCGGGTTAGCTGATTTAAAGGATGAGATACTTCTTTTTAAACCTGACTTTTTAATTAATTGCGCGGCTTACACTGCGGTAGACATGGCTGAGGAGAAAGGTGCTATGGCCGAGAGTGTTAATTCAGATGCTTTGGCTGTTATGGCTGTTATGGCTCAAGAGTTAGACTTTAAGATTCTTCATTTTTCAACTGATTATGTTTTTGATGGTTCAGGAGACGAGCCTTGGTCAGAGGAGGATGAGCCTTTTCCTATTAATATTTATGGGCTCACTAAAAGAGAGGGAGAGGTGGTTCTGCTGGAGTCAGGTTTGGCGTTAGTGTTAAGAGTTAGCGGGCTATACTCGGAGTTTGGGTCTAACTTTCCGAAAACAATTAATCGTCTTTTAGGGGAGAAAGATGAGTTGAATATAGTCGATGATCAGTTTTCCTCTCCTACATGGGCTAAACCGCTCGTAGAGTTTGCTGTAACTAAATTGCTTTGCAACGCTGATTTATTCAATGGTTCCCTTTACCATTACTCCGAAGACGGGGAATGCAGCTGGTATGATGTGGCGGCTGTTATAAATGAGAAATATAATAAAAGGTTAAATGCAGTGAGCAGTAAGGAGTTTCTTCAAGTTGCTAAAAGACCAGCTTATTCTAAATTAGATAATACTTTAGCTAAGGAGAAACTGGGCTTAGAACCAAATACTTGGCAAGAGAATTTAAAAGAATTTCTAAAGATTATACAATAAATATGAGTGCAGAAATAATAACAAAAGCTACTAAGTGGCTTTCAGAATCTTTCGATTTAGAGACTAGAACAGAGGTTAAACGGTTAATGCATGCAGACCCAAACATGCTCATTGAATGTTTTTATACTGACTTAGAATTCGGTACAGGTGGCATGCGTGGCAAAATGGGTGTAGGAACCAATAGGATTAATAAATATACTATAGGTCAAGCTACTCAGGGGTTAGCTAATTATATGAAGAAGCAATTTCCTGACGCTAACGATATGAGCGTAGTTATAGCGCACGATTCGAGAAATAACTCTCCGTTTTTCTCTCAGGTATGCGCGGATGTGCTTTCTGCCAATGGGATAAAAGCATACCTGTTTTCTGACTTAAGGCCTACTCCGGAATTATCATTTGCGGTAAGAGAATTAGGCTGTAATGCTGGGATAGTAATCACCGCCAGTCATAATCCAAAAGAATATAACGGATATAAAGTTTACTGGGATGATGGAGCACAGATTGTAGCACCTCATGACACGGGAATTATTTCTGAAGTGCGGGCCATAGAATCAGTTGAAGAAGTAAGTTTTTCTTCAAATTCTGATTTAATAGAAACGCTTGATGATACTATAGATAGAAAATATCTGGCTAAGGTTCAGTCTCTTTCTGTAGATGCATTCAAGGAAGAAAAGAAAAATTTAAAAATAGTATTCACCTCACTTCATGGAACAGGAATAACTATGGTTCCTCAAGTGTTGAAGAATGCTGGATTTGAAAACGTAATTTTAGAAGAAACACAAGCCATTCCTTCTGGTGATTTTCCGTCTGTAGAAAGTCCTAATCCTGAAGAGCGTTCGGCCTTAAGAATGGCTATGGAGATGGCCGAAAAAGAAGATGCCGATTTAGTTCTAGGAACAGATCCAGATGCAGATAGAGTAGGTCTAGTAGCTAGAAATTCTTCTGGAGAACTTACGCTAATAAATGGAAACCAGGCTTGTGCGCTTATAGTGTATTACAGATTAGAACAAATGAAAACAGCAGGAACTATTCCTGCTAATGGATTTATAGCCAAGACTGTAGTGACTAGTGATTTGATTTCTAATATGGCTAAAGCTTACGGAGTGAAGCTATATGAAACGCTCACCGGGTTTAAGTGGATAGCGTCTGTGATTAGAGAGAAGGAAGGGAAGGAAGTTTTCTTAGGAGGAGGTGAAGAAAGTTATGGCTACTTGGTAGGAGATTTCGTGAGAGATAAGGATGCTGTTATAAGTTCGTTAGTGCTAAGTGAGTGTGCTGCTTGGGCTGCCTCTAAAGGAAAAACACTGATAGGTATCCTAGATGAGATTTACCTGAGGTTCGGTCATTTTCGTGAGCGATTAATCTCTGTGGTAAGAGAGGGTAAAAGCGGAAAAGAAGAAATTCAAGCCATGATGGATGGGTTTAGAACTAATCCTCCAGCTGCTCTTCTGGGGTCTAAGGTGGTCTCTATAACGGACATTTTAAACGGAACTGTTACAGATAAGGTGACAGGAAATTCTACCGATTTAGGATTGCCTTCATCTAACGTAATGCAGTTCACTTTAGAGAATGGACTGAAATTCACTGCTAGACCTTCAGGGACAGAGCCTAAAATAAAATTCTATTTCAGTGTGAACTTGAAAGCGTCTTCTAACGAAGAGATTCTCAAGCAAGAAGGACAAATGAATGAGATGATAGCTGAGGCGGTGAAGGAATTGGGGCTTTAGAAAACGAGTAATTTATAACTGTAAGTTGACCGTTGGTTGGCTTGTGTTCAGAGTGGAATATTTAATTTGTCCATTGTTAATTGATTTCCACTTCTTCCTTTAAGTCATAAAAGTTAGCCATCACTTGCTGGTAGAGTTTGCTTTCTTGCACCGCAGGAATAACTGTAGAACCGAATTTTAACGCTGGTTCATACATTAGACTAGATTCTTTTCTGTCTTTTGTAAGAAGCATTTCTCCTTTATCTACGCTTTGGATCAGCATTAATAGACCGCTCAGTATTAAGCCCATTTTAAGCACGCCAAGTGCCAGTCCTGCTAGTCTGTTTACTAAGCCTAGCTGTACTGCTTTAATCATACCGTCTAGCATTCTGCCAAAGAAATAAACCGCTACTATTAAAATCACAAACACCATCCCAAATGCTATGGCAGGAAGCCACTGTTCATCCCATTCTGTGTTTTCTGCCAGCCAAACGCGCATAGGTTCTGAGAATTTAATAGCACCATAAATCCCCACAGCTAGAGCTAAAAGTTTAGTTACTTCTAAGACGAATCCCTTTCTAAATCCCTGGTATCCAGCCCAAGCTATCGGTATAATTATAAGTATATCTAATATGGACATTGGGTTAAATTTATGGTTTTAAATAAGTCATAAGAATAAGCATGAATCAAACACATTTTAGGAAGCTCGAGCGAATGTATTTACAAGCTAATGTAAATAGAATCATTTTTGACACTACCACTATCAAAATAGAAGAAGGGAGTGCAGAAATAGAGATGAACGTAACAGATAAATTTCACCATAAAGGAGGGGCTATGCACGGCACTGTTTATTTCAAGATGCTGGATGATTCGGCTTACTTTGCCGCTAATTCATTGGCTAAGGATTACTTTCTGTTAACTTCATCATTCTCTATTAATTTACTCCGCCCGGTAGTCTCTGGAGAGATAAAAGCAGTGGGAACCATCCGCTCCCAAACCAAGAATCTGTTTATAGCGGAATCTACTCTTTATGATTCTAAGGGAAGAGAAGTGGCCTTCGGTACAGGGAGTTTTATGAAAAGTAGAGTAGAACTAAATAGTGAAATAGGATATGAATAACATAGAAATAAGAGAAGCCAGAGTAGAGGATTGCGATAGCATGGTAGATTTAATTACCGAGTTAGCCATCTACGAAAAGGCAGAAAAAGAAATGGAGATTACCGCAGTTCAATTAGAGCGAGATGGATTTGGTCAGAACCCATTATTTCACGCGGTGGTCGCAGAAAAAGAAGCTGAAATCATAGGCATGGCTTTCTATTATTATAAATATTCCACCTGGAAAGGAAGCTGCCTGTATTTAGAAGATTTGGTGGTAAGAGAGGCTTGTAGAAAAGAGGGTGTAGGCAGTGAATTATTCGAGGCCGTTATACGCGTAGCAAAACTGAAAAAAGTAAAACGGATGGAATGGCAAGTGCTAGACTGGAATGAGCCGGCTATCAACTTTTACAATAAGTACAATGCCGAGCTAGATCCGGAATGGATTAATGGAAGGTTTTATGAGAAAGATTTAGAAGGAATGGAGTTTTAGAACCTTTTCCTCCAAGATGAGCCTTAGAATCAAAGGGAATTAAGAAGCTGCAGGTTCTCTGAAGTGTAATAGTGGTTGAAACCGGATTTTCTTTAGACGCTGTAGGTCCGATAGGTTATTTAGTTTCGATTTTGTCTGCTTATTTTCAATCTTTACTAGGCTCCAGTACCTAGTGATTTGATGGCTTGCACCTATTTCCTGAGATCTAAAACCCATGTACTTTTGGATTCAGATGAAAGACATAAACACTGACTCATGAAATTTCTAATCACTTTTTTGCTATTCAGCTTCTTGCCTTCAGAGACTTATTCCCAAGGAGACACCGACTTAATGGCCATGTCTAAGGAAAAAATAGACCTTACTAAATCTGATAGCAGCAAGCGGTCTAACATGGCTTTTTATCCAGCGAAAATGGCTAATTTGATTAGAATGTATGTCACTGAAAATATAGAATATCCAGTTGAGCTAAAAGATCTAGGGCTGGAGGGCTTAGTGTTGTTAGAAGTTCTTGTAGCTAAAAACGGTGAATTTGAAAGTGTACGAGTCTTAGAAAGTTTCTCACCTCATTTTTCTGAGCTTGTGTTAAATCAAATTAATAATTGTGATACCTTAGCCTTGTTTGGAGAGAACTACAAAGGAAGAAGGTCATTTGTTCTTCCTGTTAGCTTTTCTCTTCGCTAACGGCCAGTAATAAATGGCTTTCTTTTATTAGTTCAAATTAAACCCAGTCAAGTGAAACCTTTTGTTATTTTCTGTTCGAGTGTAATGTTTATATCTGTTAGTCTACCTTCTTTTGGTCATAGTGTAACAGACTCTCTTACATCTGATCCTTCTGGGAAAAACTATGATTTAGCGTTAAATAAAAGTAGGTTCACTAAAAATGAAGTAAAAAGTCTAGCAGACATTCATTATAAGCTTTTGAATACTTCCCCAGATTCTGCTTTTAATCTGGCTACTGGTCTAGTAGAAATCTCTAGGAATAGCGGAGATGATTATTCTTTATTCAAGTCATTAATTTTTTTGGCCGGCTCTAAAGAAGAAAAAGGCGAAATTATTGGCGCTCGAACCCTACGTAGTGAGGCTAAACTAATAGCAGGGACAGACCCTAAATTAAAGGGAGATGCCCTCTTTGGTTTGGGGAGAAACTTTGGTAAAACAGATGATTACGATGTGAGTATTAGCTATTTTTTCGAGGCGCTCTCATTATTTGAATCGGTTCAGGATAGTATTTCTATGTTTCGGTGTCGTTATAACATCGCAGGTAACTATTTCAACCTCTCTCTGTTTGAGAAAGCCAGAGAGAATATGAATCAAGCAGAACAGATAGGAGAGCGATTAAATAATGATCAATTAAGGCGGGCGGTCTATGCAGGGAAAGGGGCCATGTATAGCCAATTAGTAAGTGATTATATAGAAAAAAAAGATACTGCCCTAGTAAACATTGATCTATACACTGATTCTTTGACGTACTTTTCTGGGTTGGCTAGAGAGGCTCAGTGGAATTCACTTGAACTTTCCACACGTCTAAAGGAAAATCTAAATATGCTATTAGCTCAAATAGCGCTAGCTAGTTCTTATGCAGACATAAAAGATTACGATGAAGCATTAAACCGCTGTGAGGCTGCAGATACTCTAATGGCTCAGCTAAAAGCGGATGACCTAGAGAGTCAGCTTAATTACCAGAAAAGCCGAATCTATCTAGCCTTGGATGAGCCTGAAAAGGCACTGACATATGGGCTAAAAGCACTGCAGTCTGCCAAAAAATCCAATAGAGACAGGAGAATTTATCGGGCGCATTTAATATTGTGTAAAGTGAATTCTGCTTTAAAAAACCATGAGGTTGCGTTGTATCATCTAAAACAATATGACGATTATTTGGCTAAGTTGAATGACTCACAAAGGACGAAAATATTGGCAGAAGCCGATGCCAAGTTTAACTCTGTTAAGAATGAAAAAAAAATACTTGAATTGGAAGTAGACAATCAAAAAATACAATCGCAGCGAAACTCCATTTTGGGAATACTTGGAATACTCACCATAACTGGTTTTTCCATGTTTCAGATGTTTAGGTTTAGAAAAGAGAAAAATGACAAGAAGGCATTTGCAGAAGCCCTCATAAATGCTCAAGAAGAAGAGCGAAAAAGAATAGCTAGAGATCTGCATGATGGTGTGGGACAGTCCTTGCTGTTTATGAAAAAACAAATGGTCTCACAGCATGAAGTGACTGTTGAAAACCAACAATTAATCTCACATACATTAGAGGAGGTAAGGGCTATTTCTAGAGACTTGCATCCATTTCAATTAGAAATGTTTGGATTGAAATCTGCGTTGCAATCGGTTATTCTAAACGTAGAAAAATCATCTGACATTTTCGTTTCTAACCAACTCATAAATGAGGTGGATGACTTGCCTTCTAGATCTAAAATTCAAGTATTTAGAGCGGTGCAGGAAGCATTTAATAATATCATGAAGCATTCTAAAGCTTCAGCTGCTAAGCTAAGTATAAGTGATTTAGGTCCATATTTGGAAATTACTATCCAAGATAATGGAATAGGGTTCGATTATGATGTGATTAAATCCACAGCCAATAGTTTAGGTCTGAGAACTATAAAAGAGCGTATGGATTCAATTAAGGGGAAACTCACCATTCAAAATAATGAGCCATCTGGTACTATCCTTAGCTTCAAAATCCCCAAAAAATTTTAAAACAAATGAGTGATTCTATACGCGTTTTTAATGCCGACGACCATCCGATGCTTTGCAAAGGAGTAGCCAATTTATTTAGAGAAACAGATGGAATAGAATGGGTGGGTAGTGCTCATGATGGAAAAGAGGCCATAGAGAAGCTTATTGAGCTAGAACCAGATGTGGCAGTATTGGACATAGAAATGCCACATTTTTCAGGAGTAGAAGTAGTGGAGGTTTTGCTGAAGAAAAAAATCAAAACCAAATTTATTCTACTAACCTTGTTTAAGGATGAAACTTTTTTCAAAAGCGCTTTAGGAATTGGAGCAAAGGGATATTTGCTGAAAGACAGTAGCGAGCAAGAGGTTATCAGTTGCGTAAAAGCGGTACATGCAGGAAAAACTTATGTGAATGCCAGCCTTACGCATTTTCTCATACCAGGGGGCTCTACCCCCTCAGTCTTAGATGAACTGTCTGACCATGAGCAGAATATTTTAAAACTTATTTCGCGACAAAAAACGACATCAGAAATTGCAGACATGCTCTTTATTAGTCCTAAAACGGTTTCTAACCACAGAAATAACATCAGTAAAAAGCTTGATTTAGGGGGAGAGC
>Ga0209712_10000670_pt1 | contig 29769 bp, 25 predicted proteins | sample ArcOceMetagenome_FD_187443 | JGI IMG/M metagenome (GOLD analysis project Ga0209712, IMG submission 187443) | Marine eukaryotic phytoplankton communities from Arctic Ocean - Arctic Ocean - Greenland ARC118M Metagenome (SPAdes) (version 2) | ecosystem: Environmental > Aquatic > Marine > Oceanic...
AAATAATAATTGAGTCTTACTCGAAGAAAAAACTTAAACATATCAAAAAAGATATTGGGCCAAAAATACTAAACGTTTATTCAGGTAAGCTTGATTTAGAAGCAAAGCTTTTAGATGTAATTAACGAAGTTTCACCGTGTAAAGGTCAAGGGATCTTTATAGAGACTGATGTTGATCAGGGCTCATCGGTAAGACCTAGTGAGCTTGTAAAGGTATTAGCAGCACAGGGACTTAAAGTTGAAAGGCCTATAAAAGAAAAAATTACTTTACTGTAATTAATCTGATTTATGCTTTTTTGCTTGAATTAACTTAAGTAGAAAATTATAATTAATCATGATATTTATTCAAAATATAATAAATATAATAAAGAAAGAAAAACTACTAAGTTTAAGTATTTTTTCTTTCTTTATTTTTAAATTACCTTATATCTTTCTTCCACTTTACTGGGACGAGCCCGCATATAATGACATAAGATTATGGGATGATATCTCTTTAATCTTTCCATGGAGCTTTGAGAGTTTGGGTCTAAATAGTCATCCGAATTCAATACAGGTTCTTCTTGGCATCTTTTATTATATTTTTGGACAAGAAGTCTATGTGGCGCATCTTTTAAGTTTAGTTATTTCTTGTTTCTTTATTTACTATAGTATCAAAACGTTAGAAATTTCTTTTAATAAAAAAATAGCATTTATTTCTACAAATTTATTTGTCATCTCACCCATCTTCTTAGCACAATCAACTCAATTACTTCCGGATATACCGACATTAATGTTTGGAGTCGCAAGTTTCTATTATTTTCTAATAAATAGTAAATGGAGATTTTTACTTTTTGCTATTTGTTTAGGATTGGTCGCTGAGTCAGGATTAGCCTTTTCTTGTGGAATCATTCTGTATGCATTATTTAAATATTATAGAAAAGAAATTTCATTTAGAAGATTATTATTATCGTTCACTCCGGCCATATCTTTAGGGTATTACTTTATTAAACAAGGATTCTTATCTGGACGACTCATTCAACACCCAGCGATCTTACAGCGAGAAGGTTCGGGGTTCTCATGGCTAGATATTAATGAAGAAAACTTTAAAGTCTTAGGAAGGATGAATGACTTTTTATGGTATAACTCTGGAGAGTATATATTAGTTGTATTACCTCTTCTTGCTTTGTTTTTAATCTTTTTGAAAAAAAAAATGAAATTATCACAACTCTATTTCGTTTCTTTTTCACTCGCTTTCTATGTTTTCTTTTTTATCTACGGTGATTATCACCCTCGAAATATCATTCCCGTCTATTACTGTGTAATGATAATGTATGGAGTCTTTGTTTGGAATTTATCTCAAAAAAATAAATATATCGGTGTTTTTGCCTTAATCTTAATTGCTTTTTTTATAGGAAAACAAAACTTTAAGCCATTCGATACTGGTGACTCAACAATAGTTACTTATATTGATGAAACATTATTGGCCCAGAAGACTTTGAGATATTTTGAGGACAATAAACTGCAAACACCGGTTTATACAACATTTCCTATTGCTTATTTTTTTGATGATGTAGGTAGTGGGTATTTTAAAAGAAAATATGATGTCATTGCTTATTATTCTGATGGGCAGTGGAGATATGCAGATAGAGAAAGTGCAAAAACTGTAATTATCACAAGTATAGAAGCGAATCATGATGATCCGGAAGTAAATAATTGGCTTAAAAATGGAAATTGGAAATTAATTAAAACTTTTAAAAATAAATTCACATCTAGTTGGATTTATACTCGAGTCGAATAACTATTTCCTTTTTAATATTTGAACATTAACATTTTTATATGATTTATTATAAATTGTTGAGTGCGTTTTAATTGAGTTCTTTAAGAGCTCATAATCAACTTGAGACTGTTGAAAAGGTATTGATATTATATAGTCATTGAGTATTGATTTGTTTTCGTAAAATCTAGATATATTTAGTGAGTATTTTCTCTGAGAACTCAAACTCTTTATATGTTCACAAATTGGCCAATTACAACTGATTGATTTTATTTTGTTCATTTCTATATAATTGTAAGTGTCGTGAATAGATTGTATTGATGACTTATATGTTTGATATTGAGAATCCGGTGTTTGCCATGAAAAAATCATCATATTTTGAACAAATGAAAATAGAGCCAATGTAATATATACTACAATAATATTTTTCGCTAAATATTGATGAGCAAGCAATATTGAATTTAATAGAATTAAGATATATACAGACATCATATTTCTGGGATGAAATTCGTCAAAACTAAACCAAAAAAAGATAAATGATAAACTTGTTATAGCTGAAAATATCAAAAATGTTTTTATGTTCTTATCAATGTTTTTCTTTATTAAGCCATAACTAGCTAGTGTGATTAAGACCATAAGTGGCCATGCACTTTGGTAGAGGATTGAATTGAACATATCATCTAAGACAACTAGTTTTGATTGTGAAATCGAAAACCATTCAATACTAGTTAAACCCTTTTCATCTAATACATTGTGATGTAAGAATTTACCGATAGTAATAAATCTATAAAATAGATAAGCAATCAAAAGAGAACAACCACTAAGAATTGCTAGACTTAGATTTTTTATATTTTTAGTCTTCAAAGCTTTTAATAACTCATATATATATATTGGTACCAAGAATGCTTGTATTGGTTCAAAAATAATTGATGCGATAAGTGAAAAAATATAAAATTCTTTCATTCTTCCTTTCATATAAAAATTCCAGCACCAAATACCAAAACTAAAAACAAATAAATCTGGTTGAATAAATGTGGTGTAGGTAAAGACTATGGGGATTAGGAGCACGCTAAGTGTTATGGATACACTTTCATTTTTACTTATATTAAAAATTCGTGAACACTTTAAAATTCCCAGAGAAAGAAATATGAAATTGATTAGAGCCATTATCCTTAAGGACACAATGCTGCTACCTAAAATGAATTTCCCAAGATAAAGAATAAATGAATAACCAAATATATGTGGGGTGTATGAATATTCTTTTTCGTAACCAGGTATAAACATTTTCCAAGAATTATCTAACAGGTCAACTACATAAGTTGGTTCATCCCAAAAAGGAAAAGTTTGTAAATCAAAAGATTTAAATATGATGAGTATGACAAATACTATAATGAAGTAATAAATTGATGATGAATGCGAGTTAAGTTTTTTCACTAGTTTTTAATGATTTATTTTGAGTCTTTCAATTTGCTTTCTTCAAGAATTAACTTTTGAAGGAAGTTTTTGATTTTTTTCTTAACTATCTCTTTGATACTTTGTTTTGTATTTTTCATATGATGCCTTCTAAGTATTTGATATTGAATACTTTATCGCTATACTGCTTGTAAAATCAAGCATTTGACAGACATTGTTAGAAATAGTGTAAATACTGCTCATCATATGGCCATATTCCCTTAAATTTTATAGATTTAGGTCACTTTTAGTAACTTTTAAAGGGGTATTTATGGCGACAGTTCAATCTGAGTCTAAGAAGAAATCTAACAATAAATCTAACAATAAGATTTCTGCAAAAACACAAAACAAATTAGATATAATTAAAAAACATAAATTAAGTAAAGCAACATTAATTGATATGTATAAAAACTCATATCTATCAAGAAAATTAGATGATGCAGAAATCTCAATGAAGAAACAATCAAAAGCTTTTTTTCAGATTTCTGGAGCAGGACATGAAGGAATTCTTTCTGCTGTAACTCAAGTTTTAAAACCAAAGTATGATTACTTTATTCCATACTATAGAGATAGAGCTCTTTGTACGGGTCTTGGTGTAACTCCATATGAAATGTTATGTCAGGCCAATGGAAACGTTGGAGATACTGCAAGCCATGGCCGTCAAATGCCAGCTCACTGGGGAAATGTAGATTTAAATATTGTTTCGAAATCTTCATGTACAGGTACACAGTTCTTACAAGCTGTTGGAGCTGCTGAAGCCGGACTATTCTTAAGTAAAATGAGTAAAGATGGTGTTGATCACGGCCTACCATATGCAAATGATGAAATCGTTTATGTATCTTGTGGTGACGGAACTACTTCTCAAGGGGAATTTTGGGAAGGAATAACTACTGCTGCAGTTAATAAATTACCAGTAATGTTTTTAGTTGAAGATAATGGTTTTGCGATATCAGTTCCAACTAGTGTTCAGACTCCAGGCGGATCAATTTCAAAAGCCCTTAAAGGTATGCCAGGTTTAACAATTTATGAATGTGATGGAACAGATCCTATTGATTCGTATGACACTGTTAAAGCCGCTGAATTACATCTAAGAGCTGGAAAAGGTCCAGTTCTTGTTCATGCTCATGTTACTAGGCCATATTCACATTCATTATCAGATGATCACTCATTCTATAGAACAAAAACTGAATTAGCTGAAGAAGCAAAGCTAGATGTTATTAATACATATCCAGCATTCCTAATCGAGGGAAGTATTGCGACACAAAATGAAATTGACTCAATTAAAGCTGAAATAGATACTGAAGTACGAAAAGCGATGCTAGAAGCAATCGCAACTGAGTGGCCAGATCCTAATAGTTATATGGATCATTTATATTCTATGGATATAGATCCAACTAGTTCTGACTTTGAAAGAGAAGGGACGTTTGTTGGTAAAAATGATATCCCAATGGCAGGTGCTATCAATGCCGTTTTAAAGAGTGAATTAAAAAAGAATCCACTAATGAGAATGTTTGGAGAAGATGTTGCTGACTTTTCTGAATTAGAAAAATTAGACAACCCTGAACTTGTTGGTAAAGGTGGAGTTTTTAAAGTTACTTCTGGATGCCAAAGAGAGTCTAAAGAGGGACAAGTATTTAATTCACCACTAGCAGAAGCAAATATTATTGGCCGTGCAATCACTATGGCCATGAGAGGGATTAAACCTGTTGTTGAAATACAGTTCTTTGATTATATCTGGACGGCTTTCATGCAGCTTAAAAATGAAATGGCGACAATGAGATATAGATCCGGTGGAGATTTTAAATGTCCAATGGTTATAAGGGTTCCTAGTGGAGGTTACCTTCGCGGTGGAGCAATCTATCACTCTCAATCGGGAGAATCCTTATTTACTCATTGCCCTGGTATTAGAGTTGTATATCCTTCGAATGCAAAAGACGCTGCAGGACTATTAAGAACTGCTATAAGATGTGATGATCCTGTAATATTTATGGAACACAAACATTTATATTATCAAGGTTATAATAGAACTTCTGACCCTGGAGAGGACTTTATGATTCCATTTGGTAAAGCAAATGTAGTTAGAGAAGGAACTGATGCTACTGTAGTTGCTTGGGGAGCTCTTGTTCAAAAGTCACTTGAGGCCGCAAGAAGATTAGAGAGTGAAGGTTATAAAATTGAAGTTCTTGATCTACGTACGATTGCTCCATTTGATATGGATGCCATTGTTAAGTCATTAACTAAAACAAATAGAATCATGATTGCACACGAAGAACATACAACTTCTGGTTTTGCTGGAGAGATCGCAGCAAGAATAAATGAGCAATGTTTCAATCAATTAGATGCACCAATTCTAAGAGTGGGATCTAAAGATGTTCATGTTGCTTACAACCCAGCAATGGAAGATCTAATTCTTCCTCAGGTTGATGATGTTTATAATAAGCTTAAAGAGTTACTAGATTACTAGTGCAAGAAATTTTAACACAAAGACTTATATTAAAACCACTTCAAAAGTCAGACGATGAGAATCTTTTTTTTCTTTGTTCTGACTCTGAAGTTATGAAATATATTAGAAAACCAGATACTGATATATTCCAAGCTAAAAAGAAAATAAAATCTTTATTAGACTATACCAGCCAAAACCCTAGTTTTGGACTATGGATGGCCTATGCCAAAGATACTAAAGAACATTTAGGCTTTGTTCTCTTACTCCATATTGAAAATAATCCAGAGTATCCAATTGAGGTTGGATATAGACTTCACACCAAGTTTTGGAATCAAGGTTACGCTACAGAGATGTCTAAAGCACTGATAAAATATGGAAAAGATTTAGGCCTTAAGTCAGTATCAGGGATAACAATCGAAGAAAATATAAACTCAATCCATGTTCTTGAAAAGTCAGGATTAAAATATATTGAAGATCGATTATATTACGAATTACCAGTTAGATATTATGAGGTTGAGTTATGATGAATGAAATAGAAGGAACAACTGCTAAGTTTAATCTTAAAACGTATTTAGAAGCTAGAAAAATGGCTCGAAAAATAATTTTATTAACAGCTTCTCAAGTAGACGTTGGAATGACTGAAGAAGATGGTATCATAATCTTAGATCAGTTATTCGAAAACTTTGGTATAGAAAAGAAGTGGCATCCACATAAGTTTAGAATTGGTGTCAATACAACTAAGTCCTTTAGAGAAAAGTCAGAGCCAGCAGTTAAACTAGCTCAGAATGATATTTACTTTATTGATATTGGCCCTGTAATAAATGGGCATGAAGCTGACTATGGTCAAACCTTTACAAGAGGTCAGAATCCAGAAAATTCTCTTATCCAAAAATCAAGTAGAGATGTATTTAATGAGGTTCAAACACTTTGGAAAGAAGAAGGGCTAACAGGAGCAGAGTTATATTCAAAAGCTGAAAAAATAGCAGATTCTAAAGGTTATATCCTAAATACTAAAATGAATGGGCATAGGCTCGGGGATTTTCCTCATGCTCTTTTTTATAAAGGAAATCTACAGGAACTTGATAAAGAGCCAATTGATAATCTTTGGGTATTAGAGATTCTATTACGTCATAAAGAATTAGAGATCGGTGCATTCTATGAAGATATACTTATTTAATTCTAAATTCTTCTGCTCTAGGAGGACGATTATTTTTTAAATCGTTTTCTTCTTTGATACCAGCGCATGATGGAATGCTAACTCTATCTTCAGTAATAATATTTATTGTATTATTCGCTTTATGCCAACGGCTGAATAACTTTTTTTCTTTTGAATTAAAAAGAGAAAACTCAACAGAATAAGTTCCTAAAAGAGATAGATCACCACTAAAAATAACAGGAGAGAATGAGGGTCTTATAAATGTACCTTGAAGATACTTTCCTCTACTCGCAAATACATCATAGAATTTTTTAGAAGTATTATTCATTTTATATTGATTTAGTTTGAATCGATGTCCAAAAGCTGGACATTTAAATTTTCTAAAAATTTGAGACACAGCAGCGGCATGATAATAAACGCGAACAGTAATATCATTTGAGGATCTAGAGATATTATGTAGAGAATATACAATATTTCCAAGTACTCTTTTTCTTCCGCGTGTCTGCTTTACGACCCTAAAGATCCAAGAGTCTATTCCATGTTTTCGAGTCAGTTTTAAGCTATCATTAGATGATATTTTAGGTATATTAAATTTAAAGCGCAGACCTTTAGAAACTGTTTTATTTCTCTTTTTTCCAACTTCCCATTGTGTTTCGCTTAATGTGTGAAGTTCACTTTCTGCTTTGTGAACATAAAGGATACCGTTTCCTTCTCTAACCTCATGCCATTTAGTGCATGACTGAATTGAAAATATTAATAATATAAAAAAAAATCCCTTCATAGGTATATTGTAACCTATGAAGGGATTATATTAAAAAATATCGGAATTTATTGCTTATTTTTTGTTTAAAAACTCTTTATCGTGTAACCATGCAGCTTGGCGAGGTGGCTTTTTTGTCTTACTCCATTCCTCAAGCATTTCTGGTGCAATCTCTTTAAGTGTTTTCATTTGAGAGTCAGTTCCAGTATTGGCACATAACTCAAGTCTATGTCCGTTTGGATCAAAGAAGTATATTGATTTAAAAACACCGTGATCAGTTAAGCCCAGAACGTCTAAACCTTTTTCTATGAGGGTCTTTTTCATTTTTTCAAGAACGGCGATATTTTCAACTTCAAAGGCGATATGCTGAACCCAAGTGGGAGTATTTTCATCTCTACCCATCTCTTTTTGACCTGTTAATTCAAAAAAAGCTAAAACATTTCCCATTCCAGCATCTAGAAATATATGCATATATGGATCAGGTTCATTTGTAGAAGGAACATTATCTTCAGATATTGAAACAGTTAATTCCATGTCTAGCATTTCTTTGTACCAATCAGCAGTTACTTTTGCGTCATTACATCTATATGCCACATGGTGAATTCTTTTAAGTATACTCATAGTTATGCCTTACTTTTGTATTTGTGCTTTCATTAGTCTTGTTTTTTCAACTACACTGTCACATTTAAACCAATCATTTCCTGCCCCACGGCCCATCGGTTTAAACTTACTCGTTGTTATTCTTCCATCATCATAAATGCTTTCGTCAACATGAACCCTAACAACTTCGCCAGTAATAAGTGTTCCTGCTCCTGGTTGATCTCCGTAACTTATAATATCTCGAAGTTTACATTCAAAATGAATAGGACTCTGCTTTACTCTCATAACATCTACAATTTCACTTGGAATTGGAGTTAATCCAGAAAGCTCAAATTCATCATCTCCATAGGCTAACTCTGTTGAGGCAAGGTTTACCTGATCAGCGTTATCTTCTGTCGTGAAGTTAATCACAAACTCTTTCGTTCTTTCTATATTCTTAACTGTGTCTTTTTTATCACCAGTAGAGGTTCTAATTAGAGGTGCGAAAGCTATGATCATGGGTTTTGCGCTAATACCTGTAAAAAAAGAAAAAGGAGCTACGTTGTTAGTACCATCCTCATTCTTTGTCGAAACGACAGCAATGGGTCTTGGTAAAATTGAGCCGATTAAAAATTTATAATTATCTGAAAATGCACTATCTGTTGTATCAAAGCTAAGCATTAGTTTTCCTTATTAGGTGTTCCAATAATATTTTTAAGTTTTCCTATTCCTTCTATTTCTAGGACTATTGTATCACTTGGTTGAATCCATTTATCAATTTCAAGTCCACAACCAGTTCCTACTGTTCCACTGCCCATAAAGTCTGTGGCAAGAACCCATTCTTCTTTAGATGCATGTGCAATCATCTGAGCCCATGTGAAGTTAGCGTCACCAGTGTAACCACGAGACCACTCTTCTCCGTTTATAGTTGCAGTCATTAATAGGTTAGGCTCTTTGCCTTTAAACTCATCTGCAGTAACAATCACAGGTCCCACTACAGAGCAAAAGTCTTTTCCCTTAGCAGGTCCTAGTCTTACTGACATTTCTTTTTTTTGAATATCACGAGCAGAAATATCATTAAAAACTGTATAACCAAAAATATGATCAAGAGCATTTTCTTCTTTAATATTTTTTCCATCTTTCCCAATGACAACACCAAACTCTAGTTCATAGTCTAGCTTCTTAGTGTACGAAGGCCATGGAACTGTATCATCAGCTCCAATAAAACCTGTGGTCGGCCCTTTGTAGTAAGCCGGCATTTCGTACCAAGCTTCTGGTATTGCTTCTCCGCGTTTTTCAAAACCCTTCGCAACATGTTTTTCATGAACGTAAAAGTCTCTATAGCAGTTTATTTTATCTATAGGACAGTCTAGCTTAACTTCTTTATCATCAAGAAGATCAAAGCTTAAATCAGCACCATCTAGAGTTTTTAAAATTCCCTCGCCAGAAAATTCTTTAAATGCATCTATTGTTTCTTCTAAAATTTCAAAACTCGCTTCTTGATACTTTTTGATGAATGAACTCAAAGAAACCGGAGCAACATCTAATGCTTTTTCTTTTGCATCGAAAACTCCATCAAGCTCAAATTGTTTTTGCCAGATTAAATTTACATCAATGATTGTTGTTTCGTTAAAAAAAATACCTAGTCGTTTGAATTGACCTATGGGAGTTTGACGTAAATATGTGCAGACTTTCATTACTCTGGTCTCCCAAATTTCTTATCATAATCAGGTAGAATCATATCCATTGCTTCGAAAAAATGTTTCATATCTTCTTTAAGTCCAACAGAGACTCTTACCCAATCAGGCATACTATTGGCCTTAAGCGGGCGAATGATTACTCCTTCATTTAAGAGTTCATTAAATAAGTAATCACTTGCTTCAAGTGAACCAGTTTTAAAACATATGAAATTGGTAACTGATCTAACAGGATTGAATCCTTTTTGATCTAGAAACTTTAAAGTCTCATAGTATCTTTTGGTATTATTTCTAATCGTTCTTTCTAAATGTGGAAAGTCTGAAAGTGCTCCAATAGCACCTTTTTGAGCAATTAGACTTGGCTCAAACGGAAGTTTTACTTTGTGAAGTGCTTGAATAAAGTCTTCATGTGCAAAACCATATCCGGCTCTTATGCCACTTATTCCATAAGCTTTTGAAAATGTTCTTAGAGTAATAACATTATCGTATCTATACTTCATTGAATCAGGGTAGTCCCATGTAGACTGAGCAAATTCAAAGTATGCTTCATCTAAAATTACAATTGTATGTTTTGGAACATATTGCATTAGATAATCAAATTCATGTTCAGTAATATATGTTCCAGTTGGATTGTCTGGATTCGCAATATAGAGAACTTTTGTATTTTCATTAACAGCTTTTGCCAATGCTTTAACGTCGTACCTCATATCTTCAGTTCTTGGAACAGTAACAAGTTTTGCTCCAGCTGCTGTTGCTAGAATGTGAAATCCAATAAAAGTTTTCTCTGCGGTTAAAACTTCATCACCTGCTTGAATAAAAGCACGTGCGATATAGGCCATGATTCCTTCTGAACCATTTCCTAGAATAATATTTTCAGGTTTTAATTTGTAAACTTCACACAGCTTATTTTTTAAGTCAGTAGCGTGCATATCTGGATATCTATGAACATCCCATAAAGCATTAGTCATTTCTTTTATGGCAAAAGGACTAGGGCCTAAAGGGTTCTCATTTGAAGCAAGTTTTGTAATTCTTGTTAAGCCTTTTTCACGGGCAACCTCTTCAATTGGTTTACCAGATTGATAAACTTGTAACTTGTCTAAGTACTCGGGAATTAACCTTTTTTGCACAGCGCATTCTCCTTGAAAATTATAGATTGAACGTATATCGGAAGCACCATTTTATCAAGAAGAAAGCAGCGCGCAATAAAAAGGTCTTGTAAGCAATTTCAATGACAAAGGATACTTTCACTCTTACAAAAGGTATTATATTATCTGAAGAAATTTAATAGAAGGAATAGATATGGGTATTTTAGAAGGTAAGAAAGCATTAATTTTTGGTGTAGCAAATGAGAGATCGATTGCCTGGGGAATTGCTAATGAATTTAAAAAGCAAGGAGCTCAAATTGCTCTTTCATATGTTAATGATGCTATTAAAAAAAGAGTAGAACCTCTAGCAGAACAAATAGGTGCAGACTTCACATTTGAGATGGATGTTTGTAATGATGATCACTATCAATCAGTGCATAATCTTGTAAAAGAAAAATGGGGGGACTTTGATATTATTGTTCACTCAATCGCTTTCGCTGATAGAAAAGATTTAAAAGATAAATTCTTAAATACTTCTCGCGAAGGTTTTAAAATGGCCTGTGATATTTCAGCATTCTCTCTTGTTGGTCTATCAAATGCATTAACTCCACTTATGAATGAAAAAGGATCAATAATGGCCATGAGTTATTATGGATCTCAAAAAGTTATTACAAATTATAATGTTATGGGTGTTGCAAAAGCAGCTCTTGAAGCGAGTACAAGATACTTAGCTAATGATTTAGGTGAAAAGCAAATTCGAGTTAACTGTATTTCTGCTGGACCAATTAAAACTTTAGCTGCTAGTGGAATTTCTGGATTCAGAGACTTACTTTCAAAAGTTGAAGAAGTTGCCCCAATGAGAGAAAATGTTACTCCAGCTGATGTTGGAGGAACTGCTACATATCTTGCTAGTGACCTTTCAAATGGTGTAACAGGACAAGTAATATATGTTGATAGTGGGCTCTCTATACTTGGAGGATTCTAGTGATAAAGAATGCAGTAACTTCTTTTAAACCAGCCTTTGCAAATATTTTTAGAGATAAAGTAAATTTCACTCTAACTGCAATTCCTGTATTAATTGGAATAATTCTATTTATTTTAATTGGTAGCTGGGTTTATGGAGACTTGATGGAGCAGGCAAGGAGCATGGTTACACAATATGTTTCAGAAGGAGCTGTTGGAAGTTTTATCACTTATATAACGATGATGATTATGACTGTTCTTCTATACTTTGTGTTTAGTTGGACATTTGTTTTAATAGTCGCTGTTATTTCATCTCCATTTAATGATGTACTATCAAGTAGAACTGAAAAGATACTTAAAGGTGAAGAATTAGATACACTAGTAGAGTCCTTTTCTTTAGTAGGTAAGGGTTTTGTAAGCACCATCTTTAATGAAATCAAAAAAGTAACATTTATTATTCTTTTATCTTTATTATCACTGGTATTTAGTTTTATACCTCTTTTAACTCCTATAAGTGTATTCATTACAGTTTTATTATTGGCTGTTCAATTTGTAGATTATTCATGGAGCAGGCATGGTCTAACTTTTAAAAGCTGTTTTAAAGATATGAAGTCAAACTTTGTCGATTACGGTTTAGGTGGAGGCTTCTTCTTTTTATTAGTTTCAATTCCTATAATTAATTTAATTGTACCACCAGTAGCTACTAGCTATTTTACTATTCTATGGGTTAAAAATAATGAACGTAGCGATTAAAGTTCCTAATGATATAAGAGGAAAAATATTATCATTCCCTTTTATTCATAAGCTTGTAAAAGAAATTAATAAGAAACTAGATGAAGAAGAGAGTGAAGACGTTTTACTTCTTCATTTAATATCAAGTGATAATGGAGTAGATGTTCTAAATCTTCTTCCGTTTGATGCCTATTATCATGAAATAGAAGCGAGTGAGCTTAAAACAGTTTTCACTATTCATAGAGCCTGTATGAATTTAAACCTTGAAAAAGTTGATCTTTTTATATCTACAACAGATAGCTTTGTAGATGCATCGATTGGTAAGAATTTAAAAGCAACAGTTTCAGCAGGTTTCGCTGGAGGTAAGAATAACTTTCTTTTAAATAAAAAAATACCAAAACCAACCGGGATTCATGAATCTACGAAAATATACCAATTGTTAAAAGCTGTCGTTGACGGAGAGTTGCCCGCGATCCGAAATGTTTGCGCTAGGGCGGTTCCTCCACTATTTGATGATTGGAATACGGAGCCATACTTTGTCATTAATTTGAGCTTGAAGGGAAAGAGTATTCATCCTGAATGGAAAGAATTAATAGATCTATTTGAAAATAAAAGAATAATTTTAATGAGTGACTCTATTGAAGAAGATCTTCATAAAAGTACTATTAATGAATATATAAAGACTTTATCAAATAAGAATACTTATGACATTTATGAAGAAACTGGGCATATTGATTTTGCCAAATTAATTTCTTATTCTTGGTGTTTCATCACTGAGGATAGTGGTTTAGTTCAAGTTGCAAGCTACTGTGGAGCACGAGTTTATCATATGAGTAGAAAAGACTACTCTAAAAACTTTGATTCTAGATACTTCCTAGGTTCTCATAATATCTACGCCTTGAATGATGGTCAGTTCTCTTTAAAGGGTGACTTTGATTATGGTAAAATATTTGATGAAATATACGATTTCGTTGAATCTAAAGCGAAGGAAAGATAGAAATGATCTTTGAGAATTTAGTCTTAGTCATAGGGCTTATTGGTCTTGGAACATTAATGAAAAAAAGTTCTCTGTTTACTGAGAATACTCCTGAAGTCTTAAATAAATTTGTTTTAAACATTTCATTGCCAGCGATAATTGTCATAAGTATTCCAAAATTGAAAGTTGATTTAAATATGATTATACCTTTAGGTATTCACTGGATAAGCTTTATATTTCACATCGTACTTATCCTAATCATATCGAAATGGTTTAAGTTTTCTAAGAAAGTGATGGGTGCATTACTTGTAGTTTCAACAATGGGTAATACTGCATTTCTTGGAATACCAATGATTAAAACCTTTTTTGGTGCTGAGGCTTTATCTTATGGGATTTTATACGATCAACTTGGAACTGGAATTGCGTATATTGTAATGGGAGCATTCGTACTTCCTCTTTTCACTAAAGAAAAAAAGAAGTCTCCTCTTCAAGTTTTTAAAGACTTATTAATATTCCCCCCATTTGTGGCGCTTATTTTAGGCTTTCTTTTTATTTATATTCCTTTCCCATCGGTACTAGAAAATTTCTTGGGCTCAATATCAGCAACTCTAGTTCCATGTGCCATGATTGCTGTTGGTTTCCAGATGAAATATAAACTTCCAAGAACGACATTGTTACCTCTAGGAATTGGTTTGTGGACAAAGCTAGTAATTATTCCAATATTTAGTTATTTTTTAATCACAATCTTTGGTAATGATTCCTTGGCCGCTAAAACTTCAGTTTTACAGTCAGGTATGCCTCCACTTATTACGGCAGGTGCACTAGCTATAAACGCTCAACTTGAAGAGGATTTGTGTGCGTCGTTGGTCGGGTATGGTTTAATCTTTTCTTTTCTTTCTCTAAGTATTTTAAAGTATTTCTTGTAGCTATGAATAAGCTGCGCCGCGTGGTGCAATTTGACCAGGGCAGGTTTTACTCTGTATTGATCTTGACCCTACAGATTAGTGTTAGTATGTAGTTAAATCAGAATAATACTTAATATTAGTATCATTAACAGGAGAATAGGATGAGAAAATTAATAACCCTTTTGAGTTTATTAGCATTAACATTTTCAGTAGCTAGTTGTGGAAATAACACAAAGAAAATCATTTCTGATATCGAAGTAGAAACATCAGATGAAAACAATTCAAAGTTTGTTGTAACAGACTTTAAATTAGATGTAGGTTCTGCAGAACTTCCATTTTTAAACTTACCTCTTCCAAAAGACTATGGTGTGTTTCGCATGTATAGAAATAACGGAGAAAACAGAGTTGCTTTAGATTTAAATTTAACTGAAATTTTAAAGTTACCAGGAACAGCTGCGACTTTACCAAATGGTACTTCAGTTCCAGTTGACACTAACGGTGCAGGAATTATCGAAATTGAAATTTCAGGAATCAATGGGAAGGTTTATATTTCTCAAAAAGATGAAATGACTTTAGTAGGGTTCGCATTCTCTATTAAACAATTAGATGGTCTGGGAAGAAGCATTGGAACAGTTGGGATTTTCCCTAACTTTGAGATTGGAAAAATTAAGTTAACTGCTGGTGTATACACTGGAGAGGAAACTAAACAAACTGGTATTGCAGCTTTTGCTAACCTAGGTGGTTTATGGAATGAGCTTGGGCAAAAAAGAGTTTATCCTCTTGCTTATAACTCAGAAGCTTTCTACTTTGAAAATATGCAACGTCTTTCAAGAAGACAAAAAAGAAAAATGTATAGAAGTTTAAAAAGAGTCTTAAATAAAAAGCAAACATTAGAATTATAGTTAATTAAATTAAATTCTAACAAATAAGGCCGGTTTTAATGACCGGCCTTTTTTTATTGAAGTGCTTCTAAACTGTTTTGAATTGCTTTTACTTGTTCTTGAAATCCATTAGCTTTTTCTTTTACTTCCTCAACGACATCATCAGGAGCATTTTGAATAAACTTTGGATTGTTTAATTTTTTATCTACTTTCTCAAATTCTTTTTCAGCTTTTTTAAGATCATTACCTAATTTTACAATATAAGTACTTATATCAATAACACCTTCAAGAGGTATGAATACTTCTGTATGAGTCATAGCACGCATAATAGACTTTGCAGGTCTTTCAATTGATTTATCCTTGATCTTACCAGCTTTAATTTTTGCAAGCTCTTTAAAGTAACCACGACTTTGGTAGAAGTAACGAGCTAGGTTTTCATCATCAGTAAATAGTCTTACATCAACCTCATCTTTTGGATTTATCATTACTGAATTTCTAAGGTTTCTAATATTAGTAACTACTTCAATAAATTTTTCCATATTATTCACATCCTCATTAAAAATATGAGCTGTATTGTATAAAGGATAATCTTGAATAATTAATAAACTTTCGTCTTCGTGTTTTAAATGTCCCCAAATCTCTTCAGATATAAAAGGAGTTACGGGATGAATAAGCTTCATAATTTGTTTAAAGCAATACTTTAGAATATTTGCTCTTTGAATCTTTAAAATTTCGTTCTCTGAATTTAAAATACCTTTAGATAATTCAATAAACCATGAGCAGAATTTATCATATACAAATGAATAGATTGCATTACATGCATCATCAAATCTGTACTCTTCCATTGATTCGGTGACTCTCTTAATAACATCATTTAATTCACTTAAGATCCATTTCTCATGATGATGAAGGTCTTCGATCTCAAACCCCTCGTCGCTAGCATTCTCTAAATTAGGAGAAATAAATCTAAATGCATTCCATAGTTTATTTACAAAATTTCTATACCCTTCAATTTTATCAGTATCTAAGTTTATATTTCTATTATAACCAGAGCTTACTGCAAGAGTGAACCTTAAAGCATCACATCCATATTTTTCAATCATATCTAGTGGGTCTATAACATTCCCAAGAGACTTACTCATTTTTACACCGTCTTTATCACGAACAATTGCGTGAATATAAACATGCTCAAAAGGAGACTTCCCTGTGGTCTTGTTACACATCATCATCATTCTAGCTACCCAGAAGAAGATAATATCAAAGCCTGTTACTAAAGTTGAAGTAGGGTAGAACTTATCAAATCCTTTCTCTTTCATACTTTCAACGTCAGGCCAACCCAAAGTACTTAATGGGAATAAACCTGAAGAGAACCAAGTGTCTAGAACGTCAGGGTCTTGAGTTAATTCTTTATGATTACATTTTGGACACTCAGTCGCTTCAGTTTCACTTGCAAACTGATGATCACACGAGTTACAGTTATAGACTGGAATATTATGTCCCCACCATAGCTGTCTTGAGATACACCAAGGCCTTGGATTCTTTTGATAAGAGAAATATGTATTTTCCCAGCCCTTTGGAAAAAACTTCATTTTGTCAGTCTCTACTTCCTTTACAGAGATTTCGGCCATCTTTTGAGTATTTAGAAACCACTGCTTCGATACCATTGGTTCAACAACTTCACCGCTTCTTTGAGAATGACCAACTTGTTGCACGTGATCTTCTACTTTTACTAATTGACCTAGATCTTCAAGAAGCTCAACTGTTTTCTTTCTCGCCTCTTTAGAGCTTAGACCTTCTATCTCTTTTGCATTCTCGTTAAAAGTACCATCTTTATTTAAGATATTAATGATTTCAAGGTTACATCTTTTTCCAATCTCATAGTCATTGAAGTCATGACCTGGAGTTACTTTTAAACAACCAGTGCCTTTTTCCATATCAACATGTTCATCGGCAACAATTGTCACCTCTCTATTTGATATTGGTATAATAGCTTTCTTTCCAATCAAATGTTCAAAGCGATCATCGTTTGGGTTTACAGCAACGGCCGTGTCTCCGAATAATGTTTCTGGCCTAGTTGTGGCTATTTCAAGTAATGCATTACTGTCTTTTACTTTATAGTGAATATGATAAAAATTACCTTTAACTTCTTTATGATCAACTTCAGCATCAGAAATAGCTGATTGAATTTTTGGATCCCAGTTAATGATATAATTATCTTGGTAAATTAGACCTTCGTTGTACATATCAACAAAAACTTTGTTAACAGCTTTATGGGGACCTTCATCCATTGTAAAAGTGAAGTAATCCCAGTCACAGCTATCCCCAAGTTTTTTTACTTGCTCAATAATATGTCCACTATACTCTTCCTTCCAACTCCAGATTCTTTTTAAAAATTCTTCTCGACCTAAGTCATATTTCGTTTTTCCTTCTTCTTTTAATATCTTTTCTTCAACTTTAACTTGAGTTGCAATTCCAGCATGGTCTTGACCTGGTATCCAAAGAGTTTCAAAGCCTTGCATTCTTTTAAATCTAATCATAGCATCTTGAACTGTATGATCTAGCGCATGACCCATATGTAATCTACCTGTAACGTTTGGTGGCGGCATAATAATTGTAAATGCACCTTTGTCTTTATTAGGAATAGGTTTAAAACATTTATTATCATCCCATATCTTGTACCACTTCTCTTCAACTCCAGATGGATCATATTTCGTTGGTAAAGTATTCTCAGTCATTTCTTTTCCTTATATATTTTTTAAAAAATCTATTATTTCTTTAATGCTTTCTAGTTCTATGTTCTTTTGATCTTTGGTCTTAAGGTTTTTAAGCTGGACGACTCCATCTTTTCTTTCATTCTCACCAATCATAGCGAGCATTGTATGGTTTCTTTGTTCAGCCGTTTTAAATACTTTTTTAAATCTCATAACACCAAGGCTTAAATCAACTTTAACACCTTCAGTTCTTAATGTAGAAGCTAGCTTTAAAGCCGTCGCTTCTGACTCTTCATCGAAATAGGCTATCATCAAGTCATGACTAGGCTTCGTGAGATCAGGTAGTAAGCTGTGAGACTCTAAGAAGTCTTTAAGTGTAACGTCTCCTAGACCAAATCCAATTCCAGCAAGAGGCTGTTCATTAAATATTTGAAGAAGGTTAGCGTAAGCTCCTCCTCCAGCGATTGCACGACGATTATCTGGATGTTTATCAAATATTTCAAAAACAATTCCAGTGTAATAATCAAGACCGCGAACAATTGTTGGGTCAAAATTTATGTATTCTTTAATATTTGAGTCTTTGATTTTATCATTAAAACTAATGAAGTTAGACGCCTTTTCTTCTAAATTATATTCTTTTAGAAATAAGATTAAATCTTCAAATGAACTTAGGTTTAAATATTTTTTGAAGTTTAGAGTTGCATTCTCATCAGAGATAACTTCACCGATCATTTTGTCTAAAGCTTCTGTAGTTACTTTTTTTGATTTATCTATCACTTTATATAGCTTTAATGATTGCTCTTCTTCAAGTTTAAGTATGTTTTTGAATACTGCATCAACAACAACTCTGTCATTTATCTGAATACTAAACATTTTTTGATCAGCGCCATAATTCTTTAAAAGAGTACAGGCCACATCAACAACTTCATATGCTGCAATTGCATCAGGTGCTCCAAATACATCAATATTAAGTTGGGTGAACTCTCTGACACGTCCTCGTTGAGGTTTCTCATACCTCATGAAATTTGAAATTGAGTACCAACGAAATGGTTTTACTATTTCACGGTGAACTTGAGCGGCCATCCTTGCAACAGTTGGAGTCATCTCTGGACGAATTGCAACATGTCTATTGCCCTTATCTGTAAAATCATAAATTTGATCACCGATAAGTTCTTCTCCAGATTTTGCTAGATAGAGTTTTACTTCTTCTAGAAGGGGACCATCATATGGTTCGTATGCAAAAGACTCACAGGTTTTTTCCATTATATCGAAAATATAATTTCTAAATCTCATGTCTTTTGGAAAAAAATCTCTACAACCTTTATAGGGCTTTTTTGAAAGTGCCATTGGCTTCCTCATCTAATAAATTCGAACATTTATTATTATCAAAAAAGAGATGAGATGTTAAATTTGCTGATGATGTAAGTACTTGATAATTGGTAGGGACGTCTTGATTATATTAAAAAAATTGGCCTATGAATATTAAAGTCATAGGCCAAAGTCGAATTATATTATTTTGACCAGTTATAGGTTTTTACAGTCATGATAAGACCATTAGTCAGCACTGCTTTAACAATACCATTAACAGGAACATTACCTATCCAGATAAAGTCTGCATTGAAAGTTTTGGCTAAGTTATATAGTCCTAAACTATAAAGTTCATTGCCAGTCACCTTACAAGTATTAAGTCCTAAAGCTACTTCTCTTACTCCACCGATTTGAGTACAGTAAGTTAAGATTTGAGATGCTTTCAGCTGTGTAAATAAATCTCCGGCCTCAACAATATTTATATTCGTTCCAGTAACGCCTCTAAAACTTATTGTATCCATTACGTTGTAAGATTGCTTTTGGTTATTAGATCCAATTACTTTTTGTTCTTGAAAACCAGTTTCTCCGTTAAGTGAAAAATTATGTCTAATGCTATCTCCAACATTTGCTGTTGCTGATAAACTAATAAGTGCTAAAAGTGATAATAAAAACTTCATGTTTTCTCCGTGGTTGATGTTTGATAATTGATTATTGTTATTCAAAAGATTGATGTCAATTATTGTGTGACTTAAAAGTGAATCGCTCAACTAATTCGAGGTTATTCTACTATATTATCAATTTTCTCACTGACTCCACTCATGTCATCTGCCTCTATTGATTCAATGTCCTTATTGGCCTCAATAACTCTATCCTGAGACTCTTCATCCAAAGTCTTATCATTAATCAACTCTTTTTCTTTAACTGATAAATCTATTTCTGGTATTGAAAATAGGATGTTTTCATCTACTTTGGATAGTTTTCCTTGGTAAGTTAAAAAGTAATAAGACTTCTTAGATATCCTATCAAATATATCAATAATAATATCTGTGGAGAGCTTATTGAATCTTTCCGGAGTAAGTGTGAGGAATGATTCAAGCATTGGAGCGTTGTATTTTATAATTTTTAGAAGTTTTCTAGCTCTTATCAATCCCTTCGTGTCAGATCTTTTTACACTCTGATACTTATTTATGAAATTGTCTGCAGTAAATGGACTCAAATCTTTAAGTAAGGCTTCCATAATCCAAGTTGAAAAATTTGAATAAATTAAGTTATGAGTTTTTAGTTTTTGTTTTGCATTCGTGTAAAGGTTTGAGCTAACTTGTAGTTTGTTTTTTAAATTAAGATATTGATTTGTCAAAATACCTTTATAAGTTTCAGACTTTAGCAAAAACATTAAATCTTTTTTTGAAATTGATTTAAGGTCATTATTAATTTGTCTCGATCTTGTTATAAAGACTTCAAGTTGTTCATGAGTGAGCTCTTGTTTCTTTAAATGATTAACCATAAGTTCAATCTCGTAGGGAATAGCATCTGATACAATAGCAAACTTCTCTAGAGGATTTTTAGGTTCATCATCAAGTTCAGTTTGTGCAAAACTTATATTTTGAAAAATAAATGTAATAAGAAGTAATAAAGAAAAACTATTCTTTTTCACTTTTGAGTTGATCCTTATTAAGTACACTTTGTCCTTTTGCCACATAATACTTGTTTCTAAAGGGAACTAAGATTGTTCCGTCCATATTGATTACATTTGTTACGTAGTTTAAATCAGTAACTATTTTTAGTTTATTATCTTTAAAACTTATTTTTGCTACTTCTGTCTTCTTTACATTTATTTTTTGATTATAATCAATCGTTTTTATGAAATAGACATTTTCCTTTGAACAAGTTAAATTTCCAATGTCATCAAGTTCACTTGTGTACATAGTATTAATCTTCTTGAAATTTGAATTATCATAAAGAGGAATACTGGAAATAGTACTTCCTCGGTTTAATGAATCGAAAGTGAATTCTCCAAGAATTATCTTCTCGTCTTGAATGCAAAAGTCTAGGCGCATACCTGGAAAATTACTTTTAAATACTGTCGTGAATTTCTTTTCTATAAAAGAATACATAATAAGGGCCATATAGCCTTTATCGTTTATGTCAGTGTAGAAAAGTGTATCTTGAGTTGCCATTGCACTTTGAGGAATAAAGTATGGATTGATTTTGTTTTTTAATTTTATTGAGTGAGACTTTTTTAAATCTAATATATTCTTTGCCGTCACTTCTTGTGTCAAAGGGTTAAAGTAAGTAACCCAAGTATCATTAATGCTGAGTTTTGGAGCAGTTCCAACTCCAATCTTAGTGGGAGATATTTCTCCAAACTTGATCTTATAGATGTCATTTGGCTTGAAAAAATTAAGATTACGGTGAAAACTTTTCCTTACTTCAACAATGAGGCTCTTTCTAGTAGATGATCCAAATATGTTATATGAAGTGCCTTTTTGAGATTTCATTACAGAAGAATTAGAATAATTTGTCGAGAGTTGAAGTTCACCATTATGCTGCTGATAATATGTGAATTTACCATCATGAGTGAGAAATCTTATATTATTTAAGGCCTGTTTTGTTTGAAGCTCAGGTAGTTTTGCCGTAACTTGAATTGTAAAGAGTAGAGAAACTAAAACGTACTTAATAAATTGCATATAACCCCCATAAACTCATTGGGTGTAAATCTTTATATGCTTTTAGAGCACTATAAACATAACTCCATGAAACTATTCTAGGGGCATGTAAACTGTCTAGTGCTGTACGAACAACAAGCGATAAGGTTCCTTTGTCTTCAATGTAGCCATCAACAATAAAAGGAAGAGGTGTACATTGATTTAATGATCGCTTTTGGAAAAAAGTAGGAAGAAGATCTTCCCTACAACCAATTCCTTGAATAATTGCATTAGGTTTTTGTTTAAATATCGTTTTTACAAAACTAATATTTAACATTTTTCGAGACTTCTTTTTAAAGTGCTTCTGGATTAAGTTAAATTGAGAACTGTTTTGTTTTGTATATTCAACTGGGAAATATGTAAATAAAACATCAGACTTAAAAGTAATATGTTTTATCTCTAGTTCATCATTCATTATTTTGAATTTACAGTTTGTTCCTGAACAGTTTTTATCACTTTGAATTATATAACATCCACTTTTGTATTCAAGAAGAGTAGGGCGATATTCTTTGTTGCTTATAACTGAACATTTTTGCTCGTTCCCAAAGCCTTTTGTTCTCCTTAAAATTTTTGCAACAACTAGATTCATTGAAAGGTCACTCCCTGGATATTCACCAAGTAAAGTAGGTAGGCAAACTTCTTTTTGATTTAGTTTATCTTCATAACATAAGTGAACATTCCAGTCTCTACCATCATTTACTTCGTGGCTAAACTGGGCAAATGCCTTGGTTGATTCTAGTTGGCACAAATTATCACTAAACTTTTTCTTTGGAGAAATATGATTAATGACTCTCGCTATATTTAAAATTCCTTCATTTCCTGTTTTTGATGGGCAGTCATTATAGTTCGATACTAATCTCGATAAATTTAAAGCCTTAGATATATTTGAACAGCTAGGCTTTGGTGTTAAGCCCCTATCAAATTTATTTAAATAATGACATCTACCAGGATCTCTTGAGAGTTCTCGAGCACATTTTTGAAATTGCCTCGGAGTTAGGCTTTTTCTCTTATAGATTTCCAGACACATGTTCTTTATATAGATAGAACTCTTCTCACCTTTAATAATTTTCTTCCAAAAGCTCAGTTCAAAGAAGTCATGACAAAACTTCTTGGGTTTCTCGATATTATCGCAAAGATTTTTTAAATAATCATAGGATTTGATATTTAGAACTCGCTTGTAGTCATTAGATAAACTTAAGCTTCTTTTTAGTTTTGTAGCTAACTTGAAGTTTGATCTAGGAGTGTTTCTAATTGCAATCTTTAGGGCAGGTACTTTTTTTATTTGCTCATAGATTTGACATAAGTATGGTGTCTTATAGTCATTTACGAACTCATTATAGACTTTGTAACACTGATCATATGAGGTTGGGACTTCAAGAGTTATTGTTTTTAAAGTTTTCTTTAAGTTTCTCATATTGAAGTACTTTTGAAACTTTTGACTTTGCGGGCACTGTTTGAAGGCAACTTTTTGTAAGAATGTCGATTTTGAAACAAGTGACGTTTTTATTTTACCTTTTCGTGTTTGATACTTAATCAAAAATCTTCTCAGTTGCCCCTCTTTGTCTTTTAAGTGACCCGATAAAACTAAGTCATATAAACTACATCTATCCTTGTGAGCAAGTGAAGAATATCTTGAAGGTGAGTAAAAAAGAATATGGTTAATGAAATCAGGATCCAGTTCTACTGTCATTGGATCTTTTAGATTATTTAAATTCGATATTTTATTTCTAAGTTTTTTCATTTTCTTAGCAAAAGATTTATCTTGAACTTCAATAAGAGTTTCTAGTGTTTGATAAAGACCAGGAGTCTCATTGGAGAAAGCATTTTTGGGAAAGATGAAATAAAGAGCTGAGACCATGAAAATGATCCCAGCATTTATAGCAACCTTGCGGTTAAATAATAGATTTTTTAAGAATTGATGCAACATCTTCTACTTGTAGTTCTTCTGTTCCCTTGTTTTTACTCTTACCTGAATTAAAGTTTATCATACAAAAAGAACATGATGTAGCTAGTTTCTCAACTTTTGTTTCTGCTATATGCTCTAGTCTTCCTTCAACAAGGTCAGTTCCTTCATGGATTTCATACCACATATTTCCTCCACCCATACCGCAGCATAGAGCTTTGTCTTTATTTTGTTCCATTTCTTTAAGCTTCACACCTGGAATCGCTTCAAGAATATCTCTTGGTGCGTTATATTCACCATGATGACGTCCAAGATAACAAGGATCGTGAAATGTTAATTCTTCTTCAACTGGCTTGGTTGGTTTTAGTTTTTCTTGTTTTAATAAGTCAGCTAAAAGCTCTGTATGATGGATAGTTTCAAAGTCACCATCATCAAACTTGGCATACTCTTTACCAATTGTATGAAGGCAGTGAGGACAATGTGTTACAACCTTTCCAAAGTCATACTTATTCATATTTGCAATGTTTTCAATCGCTACTTCAAAGAATGAATACTCATCTCCAAATCGTCTAATTGGATCTCCATTACACTTCTCCGTTTTACCCATGACTGCGAAATCAACACCAGCTTTCTTTAAAAGCTCAACTGTATCTTTTACTACTTGTTGGTTTGAAGAGTCATATGATCCCGCACAACCAACATAGTAAAGATAATCAACTTTCTTTCCTGTTTCGATAACAGGAATATCTAGGCCATCTGCCCAGTTAAATCTATCATCCTGAGATACGCCCCAAGGATTTCCATTTATCTTGATATTATTTATAGATGTTGCGGCCTCCGGTGGAATTTCTCCAAGAGTAAGTGTCTTATATCTTTTTAGATCCATGATTGATTGAACATGTTCAATATTCATTGGGCACTCTTCCATACATGCACCACACGTTGTGCATGAGTCTAGTTCTACTGCACTAAATAAAGGGTTTTCCCAAAGGTCGATATCTTCACCTTTTGCACTTATGACTGCATCTCTTGTTTTAGTAATGATTGTTTTAGGATCAAGTGGTCGACCTGCTAAGTTTGCGGGACAAACGTTTGTACATCTTCCACACTCAACACATGATATAGCGTCTAATCTTTGCTTAGACGTTAGTTCACTAGCTTTTCCAAGACCAAATGTTTCAGCTGTTTCATCTTCAAAATCCATTGGTAAAGCAACACCGCCACGCCTTGCTGGAGTAAGAATAGCATTTAGTGGAGCTGCAATAATATGGAAAAATTTCGAATGAGATAAACTTGCAATGAAAACCATCGTATTAACCATATGGAACAACCATAGAGCTTTATAAGTTGTTATTAAACCAACTTCTGAGGGATTAAAAGTATTTAGAATTGATGCAGCTACCCAGCCTACTGGTGACCAAAGTGCTTCGCCTGGAATATTTTCTAATCCTACAGCTACCATTCTAATGGCCTCTAAGACGTAACCTATAAATATTAATGAAAAGAGCATTCCATACATGAAAAGTTCTCTTTTGGGATTCGTTGATTTTAGGTAGTCAGGCTTGTCTATATATCTTCTTTTGTAAGCCAAACTTAGGCCAAGTAACATTGCTAAACCAGCGATATCAGCTAAGAAAGAAACAACTATATAGGTCGTGCCAGTATATATTTTAAGTGGTGTATCTGCATGAATTGCTACAAGTTCAGTAGCAATTGTTAGAACTATAAAACCGTAATAAATTAGGCTGTGAAAAAATCCAACGTAGCCATTTCTTGTCACTTTGCCAGTAAAAAGAACAGTATCTAGAAAACGCGCTATATTTAGTTTCTCAGGCATTATAGATTTATAACCTCTACCTTGAATAACAAATTTATATTTAGTTATTAACCCTTTGATCATAACTCCAAAGGCCGCAAACATAAGAACATACATGGCCACCTTGAAACTAAAAGGTATTTGCCACATTACTTCTCTTGTTGCAGTTGTAATTGCTGTATTAACGTCCATTTGTCCTCCAACGACAAACACATACTTTCGCAGTGCAAACTTTTAAAAAATGAAAATAAATATACCTTATCAATATACAATAATTTATAGTTTAAGTCATGAATGGTACTTTAAATATTTCAATTTTTTTTATTTTGTTCAGTTATATTTTGTTTAATGTTGTTAAGACTTTTGTCCAGACAAGAAAACTGAATCATGCAACACTCTTCATCTATATTTTTATATTGTCGTTATTGAGCATCATTATATCTCAAGGTTTACTGGTCTTTGATTTAGTTCCCTACCAAAAAGCTCTAGTAGCATGTAAAGTTAGTTTAGGCCTTTTTGCCTTCTCATCACTATGCATAACTTCAATTAATTTATTTTCAGGTATTACTTCAAAAAAATTAAAAACCATATGGAGACTCCCTATCATAGGTGTTTTGGCATCTTGGTATATAAAACCTATGCAGGTTATATGGTTATTCTTAGCACTTGAGCTATTATCTCTATTATTACTGTTTAAATTTAAACGTGATTATAATTATAGTTTCAGGCAACAATTTAAGTCTATATTTGGTTTGATTTTGATTTGTTTTTCTTCATTTTCAAATCTGTGGTTATTTAATTTAGGTTTTCTATTGTTTCTTATAATGAAATTGCAGATAATAAATGCTGTGAAATTAAAGATCGTTGTAAGCGAATTCAAAAAGTTAGAGGAAGTTAATGAATAAACTTTTATATATAATTATTGTAATCATGGGTATGAGTTGTGCTCAAGTAACAAGTTTAAATTTAAAGAAACATCAATTCGGTCAAATCCCAACCAAAATAATTTGGATGCAAGTAGCAGGTTTACAAGAAGAGCATCTTGCAATGCTAAAGTTCTCAAAACAATCCTCAGGCTATAAGACATCCTTTGAAGAGTTTCTGTGTATTGGAAAGTCTTGGGAATATAACTTATTTAAAATAAGACCAAAACCTTATGCTACATTTCAAAGTCAGCTCACTGGTAAGAAAAATATTAAAAACTCTTGTGAGGACTATTCATTAAAACCTATTTGGAAATACGTAATGCCAAAAGGATATAAAGTTGGAATATTTGAAGGAGAAATGAGCCGAAAAAATTCTCTAATTCAGTCTAAACAATGTAAAAAACCTCAAAATGAATTCCTAGATGGAATTACTATGTGGAAGATGAATAAGCCCTCTATTAAGGGGAGTAAGCTATTCCATTTAAATGAAAAAAGAGACTATAAACCCTCAAGTATATATTATGATAAGTCTTGTCTGACTGGAGAGTGCTACTCAACACTTTCTCAAAACATTACAGGTGTTCATAAAGAGTTTACTAGAAAATCTAAAAACTATGTTTTCATGGTCAGAGATTTTAACTTTTCTGAAAGTTTGAACAAAGGTAATTACAAAAAGTATAAAAGTGATTTAATAGAATTAGAAAAAGTCGTTCGTTACTTTCAAGAAGAATCTGAAAAAAGAACTGATATGTTAGTATTAGTTACGACAGCGGGGACAAAAAGTATAGAGTTTCCAAGAAGTGGAAGGCAGTGGCAAGCTTTTGAGAAAAACGGAAGTTTTCTGGCAAATAAAAAAACAACATTAATAAGTACTGTCTTTGCAACAGGAGCCAGAGCCGAGAACTTTTGTGGTATTTATGATCAAAGTAATATTCTTTCTAGAATCTTTAGTGGCGCAAAACAGCAAGGTCTTGAATTAGCGATAATCAATCCGTTTAACTAAATAATTCTAGTTCTTTAGTCAAATATATTTTCAACCCAACCCACTGAAATTATACCTCTTTAGTACAATTAAGAGCTTCAATTTACTAAACATTCGGCAGCAATTGCCGATAGGTTTCTAACAGATTTTTACTGTTGTTTTGAGAGGCCTATATATGTACGACGATGACGATGATAAAAAAGACGATGGAAGTGTATGGACATCCTACTCTGACTTATTCACAACAGTAGCAGTCATTTTTCTAGTAATGTTCGTATTTGCATTAATTAAAGCTGGTGTCTTATCTATGAAAAATGTTGTTGATAAAAGACAACATGAAGCTGAGTTAAAAGGAAAAATCTCTCAAAAAGTAAAGAAACAAACTGAAAAGAAAATTTCAACTGTTAATAAATCCTTAGATGAGATTAATCAGTATGAAAATCTGATTGATAAAAAAATGCAAGAGATGGGGAAGTTTGTTCAAAACCTTCAAAAAAATAGAAAAGTAATGAAAGATCTAATTAAAGATCAAAGCCGAAAGGAAGCGCAACTTGCAGTTGTTAGTGAAGCCATTACGAAAGTAGAAGAAAAACTAAAAGTTAAAAACCTAAAAACACAAAAACTAGAAAAAATCGTAAATAACAAAAACAAGCTAATTAAAAGCCTAGACTCTAAACAGTTTGAGCTTAAAAATAGCCTAGAAGTTACTAAAAATGAAATTGTTAACAAAAATAAAATTTTAGAAAAAGAAAAATTGATTAAAGATGAGTTGTATCGACAAGTTACAATGACTAAAGAAAGTTTAGAAAAAGTACAACTTGAAAGAAAACAAAGAGACTTTAAGATCACAGATCTTCAAAAACAGTTAGTCGTAGATAGAGAAAGCAGTAAAAATAAAATTATAGAACTTTCTAACAACTTAGCGACTAAATCTCAGCTTGAAGTAGAGCTTTCAAAATCAATAGAGAAGAAACTAAATCAAATCAATAAGCTGGATAAGTATACTAAGCAGTTAGAAACTGATGTTAAAAAGAACAAGCAAAATATTGAAAATCAAACATTTCAGATTTCTAATCAAGAAACAATGATTGAACAACAGTCTCAAAAGATAACGCAGCTAAACCACTGGAAAAAATCAAAGAAAGAGCAAATAACTTCTTTGGATACAAAAGTAAGTGAACTTGAGCTGCAAAAAAATCAACAAATTGAAACTAATAAACAATTAGAAAATATAAACAAAAACCTTGTCGAGAATAAACAAAAACTAACGAAAAAACTTTTAACAAAAACTCAAACGCTAGATCAGGTTAATCAAAATTTAAATAAAACTAAATATGATTACGACTCCACGCTAGGAACACTTTCTATTTCTCAGCAAAGTGAAAAGAATCTAAAAAGAACAAATAATGAATTAAATAAGAAAACTCTTCAGTTTGAGGACCTAGTAGGTAGTCTGCAGAAAGAAAACCAGGACTGGAAATCTAAAAACTCTTCGCTTTCATCCCAAAAAAATCTTTTGAGTCAAAGCTTAAGTGAAGCTCAAAAGAAGAGTCAAGGCTTAGGAAAATCTAAGGATGAATTAGATCAAAAAGTCTCTCAGCTAACAGCAGAAAATGCGCAATCTAAAAATCAAAATGAGTACTTTCAAAGTGAACTTAGTGATAAAAATACTGATATACAAACATTAACAGCTTCACTTAAGACAAGCCGCAATCAAATTCATGACTTGGGTGGACAGCTTTCTAATTCAGAAGTAATGAATGAGCAGCTAACAGCTAGAAATAATGGGCTTGAAACTGATACAAGAACGAATCAAATGAAGATTCAAGGGCTAGAACAAAAAAACATACAAGCAGAACAGCAACTATTTGCTGCCGAATCTACAGCGAGAAATTTAATATCTGATAAAAACCAATTGCAAAAAAAATTAGCTAGTCTTCAAAGTGACAAATCATCTGTTGGACGCAAGATTGCTTCTGTTGAAGCAAACTTAGATAATCTTAAATTTCAAAAACAACAAAATGAACAAAAACTCAC
>Ga0209712_10000671_pt1 | contig 29759 bp, 26 predicted proteins | sample ArcOceMetagenome_FD_187443 | JGI IMG/M metagenome (GOLD analysis project Ga0209712, IMG submission 187443) | Marine eukaryotic phytoplankton communities from Arctic Ocean - Arctic Ocean - Greenland ARC118M Metagenome (SPAdes) (version 2) | ecosystem: Environmental > Aquatic > Marine > Oceanic...
ACCAGATGTCCCTGCGGCATTCAGACAGTTGGGAAGACCAATTCCTGGAATGTTTCTGAATGGTGTCAAATTTATCGACGATGAATCGGCCTCTAAAATTATCCCTACAAGTCCTCCACTTTATGATCCAGACACTTTGACAGATAAAACAGAAAGGTAAGCTCCGATGAATATATTAGTAGATGGGATGAAACTAGAAAACAACGATATGACAATGAGGAGAAATTAACCAGCTACACTGAAGGTGGACACCAAAGGGGCTTTAGTCGGTCCCGTCCGCTTTGTGTACAGATAACTTGATGAAATGACTGAGTCATATCCTTGTACTGTTATTCTTCCACGTACAATTGTTCAGATTATCTTTTCTCATCTCACCCAACCCTTTCTCTCCCTTCGCAGATTTTTTGTATCAGAAATAATCCGAGCAACGCTCTTCACGTGTCTAGGAAAAGAATTACCCTACTGCTGTGAAGTCAGAATAGACGAGTTCAAAGATCCAAATCCAGACGATAAACAGCCACTTATTCGTATCAGGGCTACAGTATGCGTTGAGCGGGACTCACAAAAAGGGATTGTGGTCGGCAAAGGTGGAGCAAAGATCAAAGAGGTAGGAATAGACGCAAGAGCAAAACTTGAAGAATTTCTCATGGAAAAAGTATTTTTGAACCTTGATGTCAAGGTTGACAAGAATTGGAGAAAGGATGAGAAAAAGCTTAAAGCGTACGGATATCTCAAATGATGGTAATAAGCATAAAATTGAAAGTGTGATTTTGTACATTTTGTTTACTTCTATTACCATACAGGTTACTTTATTTTACTCCATACCTTTCAGTAGTTCTGGATGTTCAGACAATCTAGCCCTTTTGAGCCCGTTACCTTCCCCATCTTCGGAATCACTGCTTCGTTTCAAATCATTTGCAGGAGAATATGTGTCTGCAAAAAAGTTTGGAGGTATCAAATCAACGGCCTCGTCTCCCTTCACTTCCTCGTCTATCGATTGATGCAAATCAGATTTGTGAATGATGGCATCTTGTGAATTGGCATATGATTCATGCAAATGGTTGCCTTCGTTTGGTAGTGGAAATTCGTGAGGCATTGAAAATGCTGAAGAATGCGACATGTCCTGAGGCATATGATGTGGCACTGGAACAGGATGGTATTGCTGGCCGGGAGGAGGAAACTGTGGAGATGTGGGAGCATCTTGGCCGTCATTTCCAACGTCACTTGGTTTCTGATTGAAATATTGCTGTTGTGCATACATCTGGTTATGGTACATCTGATGTTGGTACATCATTTGCGTTGTCCACGCGTGATGCTGTACAAAGGAAGGAAAGATGATTAGTATACAGAAGAATGTCAGGCCATGAATGGTGCGAAATCGTGTTTTTTACTGTGTGTACGTACTTGATGATATGCATCGTTTGAACCCAATGGTTCTTCTGTGGTATCTTCTGTGGTATCTTCAGCTCCGTTGCCTCTTTCGTGCAGAGCAGGGGCAGAATCACCCAGACCATCTATCGAATTGTTGCTTCCCTCGGCTCCAGTTACGTGTGCAAATGCTCCAGGATGCTGCATTGGCATCCCTGGGATAGGCATCATAGGATGAGGATAGGGCCACATAGCCACGGCATGCTGCATCGCTTGTTGAGTCATTTGATAGTACTGTGCATTGGCATCCATAACGGGCGGTGGAACTCCAGCCCCGGGGGTTCTAATAGCTTCGTTCAGGGCTTTCACGTCACTTTCGGAGGCGCCATTTGATACCACTTCTTCGCCATTACCATATTGCAACCAATGGATAGAGCTATCCGTGCATGATACCAAAGCCAAAAACGTGCGGCTTGATTCAATAGCATTAATATCATCTGTTTGGCAATGATTGTATAACCTTTTTGGTCTTGATAAACCGGGTATATTGGGATACGGGTTGTGCTCAAACACATCTAAAGGTATTGAAGGTGATGCAACAACTGTTGATGGATCAGTTGAATCAACAGTACTAAGAATAACAAAAACAGTGCACCATGGCATTTGACGATGCCTGTGCCTAATTCTGCAGAAGGATTTCGTTCGATTTGTCTTTTTACAAGCTGCGCAAACTGGTGTCTTGCTATCAAAGTCCTCCTTAACACAATATGGCTGCCAGTTGATCATTCTCACAGTCAACGGCTTGTCCACATAATTTCCGTCCGCATCGGTACATGAATCATCAAGTGTAATGCAGATAAAAGCTGTGGTCCATGGTTCGGTAGAATGGCCGGATCGAACTCTGCAAGAGTCCTTCGTTTTATAGTTCTTTTTGCATTTTTCACAAACCGCCAGACGAGAATCGGGAAACTTCACGTTGAGTGTTTGTTTGAAGCCCCGTGGAGTGAAAGTGAGAATATTACCATGCGAAACCGCCTGCGGTATCATTGCTTGCTTTCATATGGGGCATGAGGGAAGAAAAGGAATACATTCGAACATGGTACACGAGTTTCATTTAATCAGGAACGAAATAAAAATTGTGAGCGAAGTGTTAAAAAGGTTGAAAAGCTTTCATGTGTCATATGCGATTTTTCTAGTTGCGGAAGCGCTTGCGAGAAATGTAGCTTGAAGGAACCTTTTCCAACTTCTTCTCTCACAATCTTACCTTCTTATCCGTTCGATATGTGGAGTAAGGAGGAAGTCTAGCAGCCATGATGCGAGAGTATGAACTGCTGATCAGATGTGAAAAGGTTGTTCTTTGCGTCCAGCTGCTATTATCATACTATTTGTAGTGCACGCAGTATCATACCGCTAATCTATTATCCCCCAATAACTTCTTCAACGACGATGAAAATTTGAAAGGCTCTATACCTATAGTATTACAGCATATTGTAAATACCATGACGAACGTTGCAAAAATTTGCTCACTAACAAAAAAATGTAACCCCTAATTTCACTTCCCCAATTAATCTAATACATCCATAGAACATGTGCGGTGAACTCAATTTTCTCTCTCCTGCCCTGGTGGACGTTGTATCCTTGATCAAAGCACCGTCTAATTTCTTCCGCGTTCATAATTACCATGTTCAATGTTGACGGTCAAAAATACAGTATTTTTCTTTGAAACAATGTTGTAATTCGGAGCTTTTCAAAATGCGCTTAGAACCTTTAATTCGTAGCTTGGGGTGCAGAGAAACTTCTATTGATCTAAAAGATGAGTCAATTAAACTGCTTCTTAGATAGAATTGTTTCAAAAGAATAAGAGATATCTTCTCATTCTGAATTAACCGCTTGAATTAACTTAGGTATTCCCTCCCTCGCTCGCTCCCGCTCGTTACGTTACTGTTGTACGTTTTCTTTCCCTCCAAAATGAGTGGCTTCTGGTTCCTTTGCCCATTTGAGTTAGGCCCTTTGTTTCTCACTTTCTCACTCACAACTTTCAACACCATTTACTATTTAGTATTTCAGTTCGAAACCTCCATACATCTGTCTTCGTAATCTGCTAGCCATCAAACCATCATGGGCAGTAGCAATATGTTTCCTCTATTAACGATGTGTTGGTTGTCGCTGGTGTGTGCGGCTTCTTTTCTAAACAACCAAATATATTCTCCTACATGTTTCGACGGAATTTGTCCTCTTCCTGCTGCAGCATCCGCTACAAAAACTGAGGGTATGCTTGACATCGATCAGCGCACCACTCACAGTGACTCAGATGCAATGTCGTGGAAGGAGTATCAACTTCGGTCCTCCCAAAAACCACACGTCAAAAAATTTCAGAAGAATGGAATATTCTACAAAACGAAACTATTGACTAAAGATGAGTTCCAGATCATCGAAGAAGAATTATCATCTCTTTCTCTCAACCTTGTCAAGGAGACGACTAGTTCTGTCGCGCACAATCGGATTGGAGCGCAGCTTCCTCCAGATTGCAGGATTGTTGAAATGATTGCCAACTCTCAGGGATCCTTTGTAAAACTCATGAATGAAATTATGACGGATGAGTCAGCAAACGGAACAGATTGTGCAAACATGGTGTTATCCAATATTGTTCCGGTTGAAATACGAATCTATGAACAGAAAGGAGCTGGTATGGAACTTCATTATGATGACGTACTCTTTTCCCCAGAGCAAATCGAGGTTGTTTTTACAGTAGAAAACAACTCAGATTGTGTTACTGGGTGGGAAGAATTGAACTCAAATGAAGAAACAAAATGGAAGGAGGTTGAAACTGAACCGAATTCAGCAATTATATTGAGAGCTGGGCCGAAGGGGGCAAGACATGCCGTTTCTGCTCTCAAGAGTGGGAAGAGAATCATACTCAAGTTTGTGTTCGTGAGAGAAGGTGCATTGTTCTTGGATGGTGCAGAAAAACATTCAAAGCAATTTGCTTCTTTCAAGGGGAATAGGCACAAAAAGGCAAAAAGAAAGCGTTGAATGATTTGCCATAAAGGTGTACACGGTCGCGTTGTGCAGCCATATACAATCGGAATCGCCATCTACCGGTAGACAGCATTTTAATCCCCTAACGCACGTGTCGATATCTGTGAGATATGATAATTCAAGGATCTATATTTGAACACCTGTCGATGTGTTTGGACCAAAAAATCCAGCCTAGCAAAGCCTCAGAAGCCAAGCCTTTCAAAGGCATGGCCAAAATACAACCTTCTCGATCAAACCTTGTGATTAAACTGTATATCGTATAATAGTTGCTGAGGCGGGTGTGCAAGTGGCCAATAAACAACGTCGCTGTGAATAAGATTGATATTCCTACCAGGAATTTCATCAAATTTGGAATGACTATTCGTCTGAACCACAAACTGCATCTTTTGCTTTCTGCAGTTATTACGTTTTGCCAAAAATTATAAGGAGGGCTCTCCCAGGTATGTTGTATGTTGTTCGGCTGAACAAGCCCCAAAAAGGTCCCTTGTGACACTTGTGACGCAGAAATTTTATGTATTGAAAAACTTCTTCACAACAGTCGCCGGCACTGTTAAATTATAAGGTTAACTACGGTAGGCTTCACTGATGACCCGTAGTAAAAGTGGAACTTTAAAACAATCTTTAGTGATCAAATACAGTAACAGATTTTATGTCATGACATCTGAAGGGTCGTGCTCATAGTTGGGACAAGTGAGCAATGTGACTTCAAGTACCTCGGATCGCCCATCGTCGTTTGTGTTCCATTTACGCTGCGCAGCTCCTCTCCCACTCAAATGATATGAGCTCCAAAATGCCAAAAAGAAGAAACCAATGCCTGCAGCGATATAGCTTATTTCACTTTTAGCATGTCCACCATCCTGGAGTCTTCCCGCGATGTAAGCAATGATGCTTTCAGATACCCTTGCAAAACAGTATTCCAAGCCAAGAACTCTTCCTAATATTTCTGGGCTGGCAAGGTTCTGATGGGGGGAATCGAGTTGATGAGGAATATTGTTGAGACATGAAGTAATAATAGATGCAAGACACTGACGAAGAAAGCGATTGGTCGTACCTGCATGAGTAAGGTACTGAATAGCCATATTAATGATGATCCTGTTGTTCGGATTGCTGTAAAGAAACAAACAAGCTTGAATGATGATGCGTTCGATGCAACTCCGAGCCAGCCTATCGTCAGCATTGCAAGACCGAAGAGAATTGCCAACTGTAATGTGGCAGGTTTTTTGCCATCGACAATTGTTGAGTTTGCCACGATTGGACCAATAAGACAACCAATGCCAATGGAGCTATACAAGGCGCCCATTCTTCTGCTGCTCTCTGCTTCGTCATTTTCGATATGCGAAAACGAGACATTTAGGATGTCTGCTGCACCCCATATTAAAGTTCCAGAAGATTTCAGAAAAATTAATGCACCAAATCCACTGTACCATAAATAGAGAATCAGTTCTTTCTTCAATTGATAAAGAGTGCGTAAAAGAGCAAACATCTTTACTGCAATTGTTTCTTTCTCGTTGCCCTTTGTATCTTGTGGAGGCTTTTCTACGTCTGCATCAGCTAGAAAGTTACCACTGACACCAGACATGATAACTGCACTGATAATATATGTTAGTATGTCGATAATGTAACATAACTCGACTCCAAATCTTGCAGTGGCTCTTCCTGCAACCACTCCACCAATAACTAACATGCCACTCCAAATCATACCATTTAGTGTTGCTGCGCGTTTCAAATCTTCTTTCCCCGATACAATGATCTGTGGCACAATGGCACCTGTGATTGGCATATAGGTTGCACTAATAATAGAGCGAATAACTGTTGCTAGATAAAGCAAATGTATGCTATTGGCCTTCACTGCATGAATGAACAAGCAAACAGACAAAGCGGCAAGCAAGTCCAGCTTAATCATTAAATTTCTCCGATCGAATTTGTCCGCAAGGATACCTCCAAATGGCGCTAGAGCCAACTCTGGGATCGTCCTGCACATCACAACAATTGATAAGGCAGTTGCAGAACCTCCAGTGATTCGTTGCACTGAAATCAGAGATGCAATTCGGACGAACCAGTCTCCAGCATGTTGGCACATATGTGAAAGAACGTATAGACGGTAGTTTCTATTTGCTCGAGTCAGTGCAACATAGTCAGCACATGAAAACCGCCTTTGAATCTTCTCAAGAAAGCTTGATTTAGGTGCCATTTTGTGAAAACCTTAATGAACAAGTAATGGCTCTTAAGCTAGAATGAAAAGATTTTTTCGTTCTGATTTCAGGGTATAGTAGGTGCTTGTACCCCAGTACTGGTACTGTTTGTGTACTTGTTTGATACCGTTCATACACTTTGAGTCTTTCACCTTGGGTCTTCTTCGGCATTTCAATTTTCTTAAAATTGTGACTCCCTCATAGGCCGAAACCGAAGAAATAACGTCTCATTTTCTACTGTTATGACTGTACCCCCGGATACTTTTAACGGGGATGCCACTACGTACATAATACGCCGAGCATGAAAAATTGCGATTACAAATTAAGGTTGTGGCAGTCTACCAAAATATGGTTCATATCTCGGAAGCTGGGAAACATTATGTACTGCTGGCTGGTGACTGCCTCATGAGATCGATTATCTACTTATTATTATGGTTTTAAATAATTTGGATTATAGTTTATTGAATATTGAATTTGGCACCCAATTTCAAAATATTAAAAGTTCCCTTTTGTTTGACACCGTGGTGGTAAGCAACAGGAATTCGGCAGCTTGGTACTATAATTCGTACATAAATTTGTCTAGTGAATTGGAGGTGATTCTTGATCGAGCATAGAGGCGAGAATGGGATCTCCGAGAGTTTGTCTTGCATGGTGCTATAATTCGTACATAAATTTGTCTAGTGAATTGGAGGTGATTCTTGATCGAGTATAGAGGCGAGAATGGGATCTCCGAGAGTTTGTCTTGCATGGTGCTATAATTCGTACATAAATTTGTCTAGTGAATTGGAGGTGATTCTTGATCGAGCATAGAGGCGAGAATGGGATCTCCGAGAGTTTGTCTTGCATGATGTCTGATTTCGTGAGCGTCGTTCCTCATTTCGCCAAATGTATCTTCGCCCCAATGATTCATGACGGCATCCATAAGATCGTCTCCGTGACCTTGGTAGCCTGCTTTCAATGCCTTATCGTGCTTAACCGCAGCAATAAAAAGTGGATCTGCGTTCCCAAGCTGGAACTGGTCGTGGTGAAGCATTGCATCACGAATGCTCTGCTCCTCTTGAGATTCGCATTTCATCCCAGATGCTGAAATTAGGGGATCTCCCTGTCCGCTGTATTTTGAGTTTGTCATTATTTCTTTACGATTGTATCGATTTTTACTATTCTGTGTTGTTCTTTATATTGAATATGTATGTCTTTGTTTCGAGATTGAGAGAACTTCTTGTGATTGAGTCAAGGAAAATAAGAAGCAGTTGAAGTTGTTGTCAAACATTCACATGACAACAACGGAAAAGCAATAAAAGGTGACAGAAAAAGCGCGCTCAGATAAGAACTTGGCGCTTGACCCCTGACGTATTAATCGTGCGTTACTACAAATCTCAAATCATCGCAACACCACCAAACACACATCATCATACCGCGTAACACCACGTATGCATACAAACCTAAAACTGGGAACGGACAACAAGTAAACGCTACAAAAGGAAGATTATCTTTTCCTTACATTCACTCAAATCCTCAAAAATGAAGACATCTTTTGCGTTACTGTCATGTATTGGAATTGTTGCTGGTTTCTCACCAAGCAGCACCGGAAAGCAGACAATCGTAGGCATCAAATCAACGTCGACTGAGTTGAATCAGTTCAAAGTGGCTGGGATGTGGAACAGTGGAAACTCGTACGGAAAAGGTGCATTCAGATTTTACAAGAGGTTTGATGACTGGATGTCCCCATTTCCCGAAGAAGATCGTGAGCTCTACCCCGAGTTGTTCAATTTCCCCAAGGGTGTCTACGAAGTTTCGATGCTGAAGCCTCTGGGCATCATTTTTGAAGAAATTGAAATTGGGAAAGGAGTATATGTGCAAGAACTTGTGGAAGGAGGGAATGCAGACAGGATGGGTGCTATTCAGCCAAATGATGTATTAGTTGGGGTAACTGCCATCAAGGTTGTGGGTGCGAAATGGGAGCGGCGCCTCATTCCGGCCAAGGATTTAAGTTTTGATACGGTTGTTGGCGCTATTGGATCAAATGAGCGGAAATGGGGTTGCGAAGATGTAGTGCTTCAGTTCATGAGACCTGATGAGGTTGAGGATATGGCAAAAGTTGAAGAATTTCTTTCCTTCTTCAACCCTCCGGGAGATAGTCCATGGAGAACGGCATAGAAGATCGAAATCAGACACTAAAGCATCAAAATTCGTGCAATGAAAATGGGAACAATTTGATAAAAATTGAAAAGAAAATGTGCGTCATGGCATGTGTTAACGCCAAATCCCTAAATGACTGACTGCTTCTGATGGAGACTTGTCATCAAACCATGCTTCAATGTATAGTTAAAATAAACATGTGATGACACGCGAGATTTAAAAGTTTGCAATTGCATCATTGCTGTTATTGGATCATCAGAAGACATCAAATTTTGGAACCACGATCTTTTGTATCTTGCGTTTCTTGCATATGGATACGATGTACCTGGTACCGGTATCATACCACCTGGTATCTTCCACCACATCACCTCCCCCCCGGGGTTTGGACTTTTTGTATTTTAGCTTACCAATTTTTCAATTATTTCAAATTGACAATTTGTCTTCCCGTTCCCGCAACTTTGGAAGAAGAGTCATATTTTCACAAAAGACCGCACTTACTCCAATCAGAAGATTCCATAAGAAACGCCGAAACCCGAAGGAACCACCTCCTTACATCTTACATACTCCTTTATCAGTACAAGTACACTCTAAAAACTAAGTAGAATTACATACTTAGAATCCAAAGCGATATATTGCGAACAGAATCATCATTGCACAAAAGAAATCTCCTGCAAGAAGGATTAGCAGCTCGACAATATCATGGACATGCTCAAGCTGTCCTTCACAGGAGTTCCCGATGCTTCTTTTACCCGCCCCTCTCTATTTGAGATAGCGGATCTAGGTCGTCAATTGTCAATTCAAAACTGGGTAGATCTAAACAAACCCACTGATAATATCCATGGAGTTGATTACCTCGCGAAGCGAATCCTTACAATATTGCTCATAAGAATTCTAGGGATACTTTCTGTCAGAGGGCTGACACCAAAGTTGCCAAGCTTCCCAGATTTGAGTACCAATTCAATTTGCCACGCAATCTTAGAAGAGTGCAATTGTCATCATCTTCACGAGAGTAAAGAAGATCAGAATGACTTCCAAGACGAGGACGATGAAGCTGCCGAGATCGAGCACGTGTGTGAACTTGACTGGCCTGATGCTGTTACTGAAGAAGTTGTTTTTCAACTGCACGAATACATTTGCAAAATTTTGGAAGGATACCGCTTTGTTTCGTACCACAACCGCGAGCATGCATATCATGTGTTCACTTCTGCTAGTAAGCTCCTGGATATGGTGCTATGCGAGTATGATTATACCTACACGATATCCACAACACCAATCAGAAGACCGGCCCGTGTCACGTTTGGATTAAAATCAGATCCATTGACTCAGTTGGCGTTTCTATTCTCTGCGCTTGTGCATGATGTTGATCACACGGGAGTCAGTAACCGCCAACTTGTGTTGGAGTGTGACGAGCTTGCTCTCATGTATAATGACCAGTCGGTAGCTGAACAGCGTTCGCTAGCCATTGCGTTCAGTATGTTAATGAAAAAGGGTTTTGAAACTCTTCGGAAGGTGTTGTTCGAAGATGATAAGGAATATATGAGGTTTAGAAAGATTGTGATTGACCTTGTTCTATGCACGGATATTGCTAGCCCAGAACGGGTGCAAATTGTTAAGTCCAAGTGGAAAGAAGCATTTGGTGATAAGAGACCTGTCCCAACAAATAATACTTTGTCTTCAAGTATCGAACGAAAAGAAAGCTCTTTGTCTGAAGACCCACAAAGCGCGTATAAAAGGAATAGCTATGCAACTCGACATTTGGCGGTACTTAGTGATGATGCTGGTGACAATATAGGCAATAGTGATATACTAGATTCTGTAACTTTTGGTGAGGATATGTCGCCTAACTCGAGTACAGCTACAACAGTGAGACCAAATTTGACTGTAAGGAAATCTCTCACTTTTTCACAGCTGAAAAAACGGAATGAGTGGAAATCTCAACCTGCAGATTCCTCATATCACGAGCCTGGAAAATCAAGACTCGTTCGGTATTTTCACAGTCAGAGAAGCAGCTTGTCATTCGGTTTCAGAATGAAATCTTTCAACAAAAAGAAAAGCTCTAGAGGTGTCGACGTGGATTGTTCGGCTGAAAGTACCGCCACAAAGAAAAAAAAGCTCAAGATTTTCCGAAGAAGCTTGAAGAAGCAGATGCAAATGCGAAAAATGGACCGTTGCGAAGAACCTGAGGTTGAAGATGTGGATGAAAATACAAATATTGAGAAAATTTCTGTGGCCCGAGGAAAAGATTCCAAACATCCTATGACCCCTCCGAGTCCAGCTCCGGTGCCCGATGGTAGTGTAAGGGTAGGACTAAGAGAGAAAATTGTTGCAGAAAGGCAGGTGGTATCATCGAACAAAAACAATGCCGAAAAAATGGAAAATATAAAAGGAATCCTGAGTGAATATGAAGACGATCTGTCAGTTGCTTCCGACCTTTCAGATGCAACCTCAGTCTATATTCCAACCACAAACGACAGGCGACACAAATTCAAAACGTATTCCCGCAAATCTCAGAGCTTTACGGACCGTAAGATGTCGGATGACTCTGCAACATCTAAGGCAAGACCTACTGATAAGTCTATAAGCGGGTCGGTGCCTTCCATACATGAAATAGACCCATCAAGGAATGCCTCGTTGGATAGTTCTGTAACTCCCACAGCCCACACTCCGAAAATGAACAGAAAGAAAGCCTTTAGGCGTTTTACGGAACCTCCGAATGCATTAATGGATAGAAAGAAATTCCACTTTCGATTGGGAATCCGTCGTGCCCTTGATTTGACAGGTAACCAAATCGACGCATACACTGTTAACAACCAAAAGAAATTGGAGAATGACCCGGATCATCCTGACGAATTCAAAGTTATTGTGATTTTGGAGCAGTTGATGAAAGCTGCTGATGTTGCAGCAAACATGCAGGGATGGGAGACAATGGTTTCCTGGTGCAAAAGGCTGTTCCAAGAACAAAAGAAGTGCCATGATGATGGGCGTGGTGAGGATCCAATAACGGAATGGCACGAGAATCAAATTGGTTTTTTTGAGAGTTACACAATGCCTCTTGCATGTCGACTTGCAGAAACAGGAGTTTTCGGATTTGAAGAAGTCCAAATGCTTGTCAATGGAGTGAGGCAAAACAACACTAGATGGATGATTGAAGGAAGGTCTGTTTTGAACAAGATGGTAATGGAATGGGAGAATAAGCAGGGAAATGGGAAAATGTTGAGGCGCTCCTCCTCTAGCATGTGAACGGTTTGCGTTACGTAGAGCTTTTCAAAAATTTGGTGAATGAGAGGCACTTTTAACTATTATTACAATGAATCTCGTCCACAACTCCATTTTCTCCGTCGTCTCGGATACCTGGTAGTGTGCTTGGGAGCGTACTACTGTTTGGTAATTTCAGTCCCAAAGCAATGAGTAATTTGAAATAAAAAATTAAAACCTGTCATTTGCCTCGTGTTCGATTTGGAAGAGATGACACGGAGCCAATCCTGTTCGCAACAACGAGCTGTCAAATGATAACAATTATTAATTATTACTCCTGTTTGGGGAAAAAGAATAGAACTTTTTTTTAAATTAAAGACAGTGCCCAAAGAATCGAAGGTTCTTCCTCCAGAGGCTTTAATATGGAAGGAAAAGATAAAGATATACCCTTTCTGAAATCTTTGTTGGCAGTTCTACCAGAACTGGTACCATTTTCCAAGCAAGCCAAAAGGACTAAGAAGCTTCTTCAGGAAATGAATCACCCTTCATTTTTTACGAATGAAAAAAAACAGGTTGAACGAATGGAGCACCTTTTGGAGAGTGGGAGATATGATGAAGCCCTGAGGCAACTGACAATGGATACCGATGTTGACAATCCAATCCAATACTTTAATAGAATACGCTGCAATGAGCAAAAGATACTCCTCGAAGGCAATCAGAATAGTCCGCAAGTGGAATTACCGAGCTTTATATCAAAGGATAGACTAGAATCTGTTCAAATTGCAGCGAACCAAAATCATAAATGCCAGTGGACAGGATTCAATGAAAAATTTGACGCGTTGGAATGTGCAAACGAGAAATTCTGTCACCCCTGGAAGGAATGTAAAAATGTATGTAATCAAGTGGAAGCTGTAACGTCTAACTTTTGCATCTATCATGAAAAGTATTGCGTTGACAAAGGCAAAAGACACAAGGATGAAATGATTCTAATTACTGTTCCTAACATGTTCGGTTTGTGCTCAGAATGCCATATACTGCAAGAAGGCAATCCACCGGCAAAGATCCGTCGTCATCCAGGCGTGCGCAGAAAGTTTTGTCTAAAAGAGAAAAAAATACTTCAGCCTAAATCAATGAGCGTAGAGTGTATGGATAAAGGAGCTTTACTTCAAGAGTACAATCCTATGGAGGTGTTAGAAAAGGCAGAAGGGAGGAAAGATACCCAGCTAGGCATGAGTCGAATTATAGCAGCAAGAAATATAGGGCAAAATCTAAGAATGAGCCTCGTTAGGAAGAAAAAAGTGAGGCAGGATGATCTTCATCACCTTCAAAGTATGTCAGCTGTCTGGATCCAATCACTCTTTCGGTACTATAAACTTCGTCAAAGAATGAAATATGTTCAATCGAGAGAAATTATTATAGGTAACAGTGGCGAACAAGGTGAAATGAAAGAAGCACGAGAGAATTTGGAACCACGATCACAAGAGCCAAGTAGGGCGGCAGAGGTTTTGTACAATAGCGATGGAATTCGTGACGAATGCCAAACAATATTGTGTTTACCATGCAATTACATCTCTCAAAAAATCGTATCAAGGAAAGGTAGCGACCGGTTGGCTTGTCATCAATCAACGAAATGTGAAGCTTCCGCATGTCAAGTTTGCAACGAATCAAAACGACAGAGGCCGTCGGGGAGAAAAAAAATACGCACTATTCCTTACCACAATTACAAACTAACAGATGATACAATTGCGCTTGACAAGTTGTTCCTTGAAAGGGATTTTTTTGAGTTGGGCAGCCTCCGTAGAAGTGTCTTCTTGGAAGTTTTGCGTGAATTATGGCAGAAAACGGGGCAGTCTCTTCTCCCTGATGAGATATTGGCAACAACAAATGCATTTGAAAGAGAAGGGCATATCGACTATGTGAAGTACGCCAGATTTGCAAAACATCAAAAATTTCAACCCTGTTCGTTGCACAGCCGTATTGTTTGTCCCGAATGTATTCATCGATCGAGATGTTACTCAAGCAATAATTGTATCAAGTATCAAGAAGACCCAGAAATGAAGGCATTTTGTGTCTGTGGAAAGTACAGGTCTCGACATGATCCTCTTCCACTCATGGGCGAACAAGATATTCGAAAGCGAGGATTCAGAATGTTCAGTAAAAAGGATTTAAAGCGAACATTTTATCGTCAGGCAAAACCTGATACAGGAAGTGAGATAAAATTCAACTCATTGAAAGAGGAGTCGATATCTCGATCCCGATCATGTAACTGGGTTTCACATGACAAAAATCGACAAAATGTTCGCGCTGTGCATAGCTTGCCTTCTCCTGACATCCAGATGAGTATGAATGAAGATAACCAAATAGATTCTGCAACTTGCGAGGAATCGAAAGAAACAACCGAAACCACTAATGAATCAAGAAGGTGCAGCAAGGAATACGTTAAAACCGAAGCAAACGCCATTATATTTTCATCGAAGCGGTTGTCGGTCATGTTAAACAATTGTGTTGAATATAGAAACGCTTCATCAAGGAAAAAAATTACCACGCCATGTCCTCTTTGCGAGCTCGGGTTCTTTGATACCAATCTTCTTCAAAATCATTTGATGAGGCGCCACACTCTTTCAGACATTGAGTATGCCTTGAGCTGCAATCGCGCATTGCAATGTGGTGACCACGACGGACGCACGTATCGGCAAATTCGTGTAGATTGGGTTGGAAGGTACATCATTGTCCCTCCGCTTCCCCCGCCTGTGCCATTGAATATATGTTACCATCATGTTCCACCACACCCAAAGTGCAATCTTTGCCTCAAGACTGCGAATTCTTCGCCTCTCTTTCCTCCCATTCGATTCTATAAGAAATCATTTGTGGAGTGTCGTACGAATGTGATTCACATGCAGGGTGTGGGAGAGGAATGGGGAGACAAATTTGCAGACGACGAAACACGCTGCTTTCATTTCGACGTCGAAGATGATGAACTTGCAGTCGTATACAAGGAAGAAGATGAAAGAGAGGAAAAGGTCGGTAAACTGGTATCTCTCTGTGAGGATGCCAGAAACAATTTTTTCGTTGGCGTACAAAGGTATCTCTCCACGGTACCTCATCCAGTTGATGTCACTGTTGATCTGCAAAGTAACGAGTGGATCATAGAGAGCACAATTAAATTCGTCGATATGACAAAGATTGTAGGGCGAAGACGTATTGTTCATTGCCCTGTAGAAGGATTTGAGGTGATCGAGAAAGAAATTATCAATCAAGCATCGGGTGCACTAGAGGCGAATTTGGGGTTCTGTCGGTATTCAGTAACAAATAACGCGTTAGTCCCTTTGTAAATAGTACAAGTAGTTTTGAAATCTAAGCATCAACCATGTAACCTGCGTGATTATGGCTTTTTCTTGGTACCCTGTGAATGCAGCGATGAGAGAAACGACCAAAGTCACTGCCAAAAGAAAACGACTTGAGCATAAACTGACATTTCGTTTTGCTCGAAAGTGTCGACGATGTGGTTCTTCGGCAGGATAAATTGACGGATATACATGCAGGGATGATATGGATACAGTATGTCACTGACTTGCAATAGTCCACAACACAGAACTCATCATTCATTTAATCATTTAACTCTCTTTAAGAATGAGTAATGGCAGCAAATCTGATGTGTTCTCCGTGCCGCTAGTAGCAGGACTCCTCGGCGGTTCAGCATCCACTGCCCTCCTCTACCCTTTGGATTTAGTAAAAGTCCGGCTTCAGGTCAATGAAAACTCTCGAATTGGTGCATTCGCCAAGAAACGAACCATTATAGGAACCATGAGGCACGTTGTGAAATACGAAGGGGTGGTGGGAGTTTACCAAGGATTAGCTCCGGCATTGATTGGATCTGCTGCTAGCTGGGGAGGATACTTTTTTTTCTACGAATTAGGAAAGAAGAAAATGATGGCGAGAAAGCGCAAGCTGCACAATATACAACCAACGGAAAAGATTAAACTTGATGCCACTGAAACTTTTTCAGCTGCGTGTATGTCCGGTGCAGTAATGGTGTGTATGACAAATCCTCTTTGGCTCATCAAAACTAGGATGTAATTGCAGATGAAGCGAGCACAGGAAGAACAAGCTTTGAAACTTGGACGGGAACATGTAAAACGACCATATCGAAATATGGTAGATGCCGCAAGAACTATTGTAATGGAGGAAGGGGTATCAGCACTGTACAAGTACAAGGGTGCAATATGCTTGTCTGCAAAGAAGATTGCATTTTCTCATTGATTGATGGGGTGGTTAGGAAGGAGCAAGAATACTTCCTTAGTCTATGACCACGGTGAAAAAGTGGATGACACTATTGAAGATGAAGTTGAAGATTTGTATGAACTCTGATTGGACGTACTTCAGTGTCTAAGAATTCAAAACTTAAGACAGCAGAGCGTGTTGATACGGGACCGATCATTGAAAACCGTGTATACTCTACACATCATCACCTGACAACAACGACGGCTATTCCAAAAGAGAGAGAGAGAGAATTTTCACATGGACCAGTAGCGATCCAAGCTTCTGCTGCAATTATGGCTTTCGTCGCCTAGATGATACCGTCCAAGCTAGGAGGCTTCGCAGCCGACTCCTAGATAGAAGTATGAAAAGATAGAAATTAGAAAGGTTACGTTTGGATTGGTGGAAGGCCGACCCAGTTGCGTCAGGGATGCTGGCGTGAATGGCTTTACGGACAGACCGAATTCCAAGGAACTATTGTTTTTGTTGTTCCGTTGTTTGTTGAAGAAGAGACTCCAAAGGAATGCAGAAGTACCGGTAGTAGACACGGTGTAGTGAGCTGAGCCCGAGAGCATGTTCAGCCATGATCAAATAGCGAAGTGAATGCAACGTACTATCCTTGGAGGCCAAAGATCGCGAGATCTTCAACGCGTCGCCAATCCCTCAGAACTGGGCAATCTTAAAGACAACACTTGATTCTGCGACCTACAATCTTTTTCATCGATCCAACGCCCTTTATTACATGGCAGTTCTTCCTACACAGGCACGCTTTGATGGCCCGGTGATAGAAAATGTTGATTTGAATATCACATATCTTTATGCGGGTAGAACAACGTACAGTGACAAAGGAGCGTATGCAAAAAGTGCGATTCACCATGGCTCATATATGACAAAAACGCCAGAGCTCTTTGCAATCGTACAAGCATAGATTCAAAAGACGCATTCGTGGTAAGGCATGACGATAAATGGATGATCATGGTTGTACCAAACGATGCCGAAAATAATGCATTTAGCATTGACCAAGACTGGAAGACGCGAAATAGATGGGATTTTTAACAACCAACCGATACCATATCGCATAGATGTCATCAACGCTACTGATAGTGCTGGCGGAATCAAAGTAACGGGGTGATAGTAACTGATATGATTGGTATGCTTGAAATATCGGCAAATAGAGATAAGTGCCAAGTCTTACAGCATCAGAATGGAATTTACTTCCCAGCAGCTGAACATGTGAAGGGTCAATATGAAATCAAGATTCATGTTGGCAAAAGAAGGTGCACACTTGTATCTCAGTGCCGCGTTTATTCTATAGAGCGAGGCGAGCTTTTTCTTTCCCTGCATGAAACGTGAACATAATAGTCAAATCGAGAGATGGTTCTCTGTAAAGGTCCGTGAAATCATTGAGGCCGAAGAAAATCTCAAAGACAATCCAAATTCTATCTGTGACTGCGAGGTTATGGATGCAGGTATTCAGTCTCCTATCACTGGTGAGCCGCTGCATCATCTGACTTTGACTCCCAACACAAATGCCAGAGACGTGGCTCGTCAGTACCACGCTCTTCGACAGAACCGTGGACTCGCATGAGCCATCTTTTTCTGACACGAAAAGCTTCTATGTAGATTTAAAAATAAATGTTGTCTTCTAGGCAAGGCAAATATGGCATATGCTCCGTAGATTGAAGATGAGAATAGAGGTTAGATATAGTATATCAATATGGTGCAGCAGTTACATCGGGGGCACCCAACTACCTACTTGTCACGTCATCCAAACTTCAGCTTATAGTGAGCGCTTTGAATGGTTGGAGGCCCCGTCGTCTCAGCAAGGCTAAGAGTGCTGAGTCAAACAAAGTGTTCAAAATCAAAGAAAAATTCAAACAGCGCCAAAATCTGGCCGACTTCTTGCGGAACTATAAGTAAGTTGCCATCGTGATATCATCTCCCAGTTGTTAAGAAGGGCAGGAGAGATTACTGCATCAACTCCAAAATGTGGGACGAGGAGGAATAGTACCGCACCAGGGTTACGGAGACGTAATCTTGAAGCCTGCTAATTTGTGACAGAAGCAAATCCCTACTTCAGAAGAATTTGTAGTATATTTTGCATAGCTCGGATGGAAGAGATGAGGTGCGTTACTTGTTTTTTTCGAAATGCTAGCTGAAGTGGTGGTAGCTTTCTTCAGGCTTTGACGATCGCCTTCTCATCAATACACGTCCACCTTGTGTCTCACAGAGCACCGCACCCCTCGGCAATTCAGAAATGCGTGGTAATTCTATCGAAATGGACGATTATTGATCAGTGATGGTATAAGCGCATATTTGTCTCGACAGTTACTACGAGTCTATTTTAGATCAGTATCCTGTGCGTAAATTAGTGCTTAGTGCCCCATATACATCGTCAAGGTTCTAGATGTTCGTTCGTTTTGATTCGCATGGTATATGCAAGGGATGGTTGTTTTCAAACCCAGCTTTTCTATTGCTCACACAATAAGCTGCTTCATTTTGCTCAATAGAAACTCGTTTCACTTGACGTCGAAACCGTTCGGATAGACATTCTAGATCCTTTGTCTTTTTTCTATACCGAGACTTTTTACGATCCTCTTCCCACTCCGAACTTCATCATCCTCAAACTGTCGATCATATGTGACGACTTGCTGAAGAACTTCCATGCCGTCCAAGTGGACTGTATTCATTGTACTTCACACCTTGCAATGAGACCATTGTCAGAAGTTACCACAGCAACATTCTTATGGAACGATTCAAGGTCCCTCGCTAGTACGGTCCATATTCACCAATTGTTGCGAGTGATGCAGCGAGTCGACATCAGTAGGTGTGAAATCACCGAGAATGAGAAGAAAGAGATAGCCTGTTCCGTAAATTGGTACCATTGGAAGTGATCAGATGAAGGCAAAGCAGCCTCCTCCAATCATGGGGTCTGTCGTTAGGATGAACTCTGAAGCGGTTCCCAGCAAAATTCAAGAAATGGGAGTAAATCCGTACTGCTCACTAGAAATAAAAATACCAGACAATAAGGGCAGCATTGACAGAATTTAACTGCATTTGTGCCTCCTCCCTTACTTTTTCTTAGATAATCAATCCAATACGTCACATGAAATCCATGTGACACCTTTCTTTTAGTCGAAACTGGTTGTCCCGCTTGAATGCATCTTGCATTAATGATTCAATGAGGCAATCCTTGATGCTGACATTGGAGCAGATAATGGGTGTGCAGAGGCATGTGTAAGCCAGGTTTCCGGGCATTAACATCAACTTACAAACAAACGTTGAAATTGATTGCCCACGATTTCAGAACTTGACTTGCGAGCTTGCGCATGAACCCTTTCACGTTGTTGTACTATTTTGAGATCAAAATAGGGCGGCGACATCCCTGACACGTGTTACGAAAATCGTCTGTCGGTTCAGCAGGATTAAGCACCTGCACAGTATGCATCGCAAAAATCGAGGTGCCGATTTGTTCAACATTTCGTTGATTTATTCTATGCATTTGTAGTACACCTTGTAGAAACAGTTATTGAATATCACAGGTTCGGGTAAGAGAATAGAGCAAGGTTCTGGGCCAATGCTATCTATGACAAGAAGCTTTTAACAACTTGTAACATCTTGTTAGATTTTTCTATATACGTACGTGTGTATCAAACAACAGGTACCAAATGCTAAAAGATGCATTTTCAATTTGTCGAGATGAGCTGACTTTTTAAAGTGTAACTATCTAGAGAGATTGTATGTGCAGTAGTTTAAAAACTATTGATGAGATGAGAGGAATTGCATTCCGCCTAATTCTGTTTATCTCGGTTGACAATTTGCATTTCATAATTTAGTCACTAGGTTTAGGCATTGGGTTCTGCTCTAATTGTACCTGCCAATTTGGATTGTGCTCATTGCCTCCACTCAGTGTCTGCTTGTCATACATTTCCAACTGACTCAGCCCCTTAATAGCAACGCTTATTTTTTTATGCGTTCCTTCATCATCTGGATCCAACTTTAGATTTTCCTGTTTAAAATACACAGTACGTCAGTAACAAAAAACAAGTACCAAAAGTTTCAAATTGAAGATTGGCACAGCGAAAACCAATGCCCCGTTTTCTCCACTTACTCGAAACTCTTGTCTGATTGCTTCATAGATGCCCCAACGATTCTTCGATGGATAAGTTGCACAAGACCTGAGGAGCTTCTTATACAGATTTAGGAGTTCTTTTCTGCTTTGTTGGAGTGCCATTGGAGATGTTTGTCGTGACCAGAATTAGGTATGTATGCTACTTCTCCAAATCTCGTTTTGAGTAACGTCTTTCGTCGCGATTTAACGTTTCGTGTGCTATCAATGACTAGCCTGAAGCAGTATGATACAGCAGGTTTGAAGGTATTATTACAATATGAGAGTAGTGTTGTGATGTGTCACGTTGTTCGTTGTTGTTGCACCACTGAGTGTTCGTTTGTTCGTTTGTTCGTTGACGCGCGTTTTGCATTTTGTGCGTTGCCACGATAGGTTATGAAAGAAATAAAAGTGGAGAGACAAACATTTCACACAGAACCACCAGAAGACAACAAACAACAAACAATCACACAAGTTACGATCCCAACAACTTCCAACAACTTCAGTTACATCTTTTACTCTTCACAAAGCAGGAGAATGCCACAATCCAACGACATAGTAAACCTTTGGACTTATTTTGATGAATGGACACGGTGCTGCTCAACTTCCTACTTCCTATCAAAAAGACTCCCTCTATCGATTTGGAAATTTTGACTCTTGCGGCCCTCAGTACCAAGATCTAAGAATAGCCATCAAAGCCAAGCTGCTCAAGGATGAAGAAGAAGCAAAAATCATCATTGCAGAGACTCACTATAAGATGAATTTGGGAAGTGATCCAAAGAATTCAACCACAGCCGGTGCTATCTGGGAGCTCAAGGAAAAACCAGGTTGGGATGTTGAGTAGATAGAAGAGAGGACTTTTATTAGTACAACGGCAAAATTCTCCGAGTTTATTTAGGGAGAGAATTCCTGCAATATATTGATTCGTCGGGAACTCGATCATTTCAAGAATTAGAAATTAGGTACAAAGAGAACAATTTTCATACTGAACTGGGCATTGCACAACTGCACAACTTTAAACTCTTGAGATAAAAACAACCTCCTTTCCACCAATAACAACACTTCTGGTACATACAGTACAACGCGCACAAACAGAATTTAGCCACGAAAACAAGCGAGCTAGGAGATGAGCAAGCATTGGAAATATCTCGTGACAAAAAGATAAACAAAATTCAATCTTTACTTTTTACTTATGAAGACTTCATTTTGAATTCACCGTACCTGTACAACCACACCATTATTAATAACAGACTTTCAATATCTTTTCCGAGCATGTTGCATGTTTCCAGCGGAATGGTACTGGACTCGCGTTTTTGCGTTCGAAAACCCAGATCTGTCCTCGTGGACTTTCTGCCCTTCAGGAATGTGGAGAGCAAATCCTTCCAATCGGATACGTTCTCTTGGGAAGTGGTGATGTATCATATTGCATACTTGCAGTATGCAAAGCTACACTATCATACCAATTGATCCTACTACACTACTGTTTGTAGGATAGATCATCATTTTCGTCATTTCAATTTATTTGTAGTGACTGAAATAAGAAAGGCCTTTCATTGGCGTTTTCTTTTCCGTTTGGAACACACAACCTGGAAACCACCATCCACCATCCACCATCCACCATCCATCATCCATCATCCATCATCCATCATCATTCACACATTTAACATCAACATGTTGAGTTATCATTCAATTGCCTTGCTATGCAGTATATACATATCGTGCGTTGCTGCGAATTCCAGTACTACTAATATTCACAGAAGCGAAAATTTATCAATACCCAAGCAAACGCGCACGCGCACGTTCAGCAAATCAAACCAACCATTTCAACGCACCCCACTCTCCGACCTTCCATCACTCAAGAACAACCTCCTCCTCCTCGCTGCAACCAATAAAAAAACTTCACGTGTCCCCGTGTGGTGCATGCGCCAAGCAGGTCGTCATCTTCCAGAATTTAGGGCACTCAAAAATGAGGGATATGATTTCTTTACAATGTGCCAAATTCCAGAATTAGCAGTGGAAGTTTCTCTCCAGCCATTGAGACGTTATGGCGTGGATGCCGTGATTATTTTTTCTGACATACTCGTAATTCCCCAAGCTATGGGTATGGAAATTCAGATGGTCAAAGGTGTCGGACCGGTATTTACACATCCACTTGATTCACCAGAGGATATTTCCAAACTGGGTTTGGATCTGCATCCAAATGTCGAAGACACATTAGGCTATGTAATGGACGCCATCAACCTTGCGAGAAAAGAAATTCAAGGCCAAGTTCCACTCATTGGATTCTGTGGTGGTCCTTTATCATTATTAATGTTCATGGTGGAAGGTCGTTCCTCCAAATCTTTGACGAAATTGAAAAAATGGTTGTACAATTATCCCAATGAATGTCACATGTTATTACAATCTCTAGCAAATATCTGTGTGGAGTTTCTGATAGCACAACAACGCGCAGGTGCACAGGCATTGCAGGTCTTTGAGTCAGTGGGGGTAGAAGGCTTAACACAAGATCAGTACCATGAATTCGTCCTTCCATATCTTTCTGACATTGCAGAGAGAGTCAAGGGTGCATGCAGTGATACGCCACTGATTGTTTTTTCCAAGGGGACAGATTATGCATATGAAAAGTTGGCTGAGACCAAGTTTGATTGTTTAGGTGTTGATTTCACTTCAGATCCTGAAGATGTGAGACGAAGGATTGCAGGAAGCGGGAAAGCATTGCAGGGAAATATGGATCCCTGTTGCATTTATGCTGATAAGGAACGAATAGAGAATGAGGTTGGAAAAATGTTACATCGTTTTGGGTCAAATGGTGGTTACATTGCTAATTTTGGCCATGGTTGTTTGCCCGATATGGATCCGGAGCATGTGGATGTGTTTATAAAGAGTGTACAGAGAAAGTCATTGGACAGTTTTGGCGCTTCTGACCACTGAAGTGACCACATAAATCAGTAGTATGTGTAGAGTGAATTTTGAACCTACTGTACGTCTACAATTTGGAAATTCCAAATTAGCCTTTCATATTCAATATTCTTCAATATTCTTCAATATTCAATATTGAATTAAGTTTTACAACGTACTTTTAGAGCAGTGCGATAATTTTGCATTTAGAAGTGCAAACTAATGTCATATTTAGAATACAAATTACTTCCAATATTAATACCGTCAGTAGTAAGTAGTACCTCTCTCTACTCTAGAATTGGTACTTGTAATAGCAGCCTCTTGTCCAAATCATTCAAGTTTGATAGTTCAACAGGTGTTTTAAAAATCTGGAAATTATGAGAAGCCGCAGCCTACACATTTCCGTTGGAATTAAAATTTTGCGCCACAGTGTTAGTCCAAGTTAGTCTTACCAGGAAGAATACGGAATATTAGATTCCGTATTCCAGCGGAATAAGAGATTATAGTCATTGGAAAAATTTCCTCCACTCGCTTCCTCGAAAAAGATCGAACAGCATGGAGCGAGCAAGCAAGCCGATGCAAGAACCATAAAGTATTCGAGCTTGCCGCCTCTGCCGTATACACCATTGCTATATCAAAAGAAATCAATAACCATGGCGGCGAATGTACCAATTGTCTTTAACGAGGCTCTCAATGTACGTAGTGCGTAATGTCATTATTCAGATGAAAGGAGCGGGGAGGATGGTTGCCGCTAGTTCAGTCATGGGTCGGTCCGTGAACAGCGGAGTATCCATCGCCATCGTGGTGAAGATCCGACCTGTATCACTCATTGGAGAAACATCTCAGCAAACCGCTTTTTCATCTCTTGGAGGACAGCCTTGGATCTAAGGAACCATCTCTCCTCGTGAATCGAAATGCGATTGGAGCGGACTAATTGAACCACCGGAAGCAATGCCGAAATCTTGCTGGAATCCTTCTTTCCCGTTCCCTGAATTTTCACTTCCTTTCCTTGTTTGTTGTTTCTGTTTGTTGTTTGTTGTTCGCATCGAATCTCATCGCATCGAATCTAATCTCACCGCTTTCTTCTCTCTCTTTTTCAATCTCTCGAACTCTTAGCTTGCTTCATTGGGAGTGCCGGAGACTTCTATCAAACATGGGCTCACCACCATGTCCTCGGATAACTGGATTGTCTGTGTAGAACCCAGCCAAGTCACAATGGTGGACCTCAAAAACGGTGGACAAATCACCAGACGTGCCATCACTGCTGAAGCTGCCATCATGAACCCCTCCCAGAATATCATCGCACTCAGGTCAGGAACTAGGGTGCAGATTTTCAATTTGGATGCCAAGCAGAAGCTCAAATCCTACGAAATGCCCGAAGCTGTCGTCTTCTGGAAATGGGCTAGCCCTTCCACCCTTGCCATGGTCACCAGTACCGCTGTTTTCCATTGGTCTCTTGCCGGAAGCGAAGATCCTGCAAAGGTCTTTGACAGACACCAATCTCTTGGAGCCAACTCCCAAATCATTAACTACAATGTATCCCCAGATAATAAATGGTGTCTCCTAGGCGGAATCTCTGCTGGACAAGGAGGAATTAACGGAAATATGCAGCTCTACTCCATTGAAAAGAAGGTCTCCCAACCGCTTCAGGGTCACGCGGGAGCTTTTGCCGTCATCAAGATTATGGGCCGTGAAGATCCTGCTCAAGTACTTGTCTTTCACGAAAAGAAGAATGATCTACCACAGGAACCTCCGAAGATTTTCGTCATGGAGATTGGAAGAGATCCTGCCAAGGGAGCGGCATTTAGACTTCCTCCTACTCAGATTCCTGTACCAGCAGATGCTGCGGCTGATTTCCCTGTTTCTCTTATGATTGATAAGAAGGATGAGATTGCGTTCCTCATGACCAAGATGGGATACCTCTACATGTTTGATATTATCAGTGGAAAAACCATGTACAGGGCTAAGATAACTCAGGATGTTGTATTCTGTACTGCAACCCAGGATTCTACCGGTGCCATGTATGGAATCACCGTGCGCAGAGGACAAGTCTTCAGAATTCAGCTCAACGGACAAGCGCTTGTGCCATACATTGTGTCCACTCTTAGAGACAATGACTTGGCGATCAAGGTCGCTGGAAGGTTGAATCTTCCCGGAGCAGAGAATCTCTACGCAGCAGAGTTTGAGAGACTGATTGGCGCAAGAGATGTTGTCAATGCTGCAAAGCTTGTTGCTTCCAGTGGAACCGCTTTGAGGACTCCTGCGACTATTGCTAGGTTCCAGCAGATCCCTGCTGAGCCTGGTTCCCCGCAGCCTGTCTTCCAATATTTTTCTACTTTGCTTGAGAGTGGAAGGTTGAATGAACAGGAAAGTATTGAATTGGCAAAGCCCGTTTTGCAACAGGGACGTCCTCAGCTCTTGGAGAAGTGGTTGAAGGATGACAAGCTTCAGTGCTCTGAGACTCTTGGAGATTTGATTATGCCCTCAGATGTAGGAATGGCTTTGAGTGTATACCTTCGTGCGGAATGCCATGCTAAGGCCATCAACTGCTTTGTGCAGCGTGGTGAATATGAGAAGATTGTTCCCTACGCAACTAGTGTGGGATTCAAGATGGATTACTCTACCATGCTCAGTCAGCTTTTGTTCAACAACCCTCAGGGAGCACTTGATCTTGCAAAGGGATTGGTGAATGCAGAAGGTGGTCCATTGATTGATATTCAGTCTACCGCTGAGGCTTTCCTTTCCTCGAACCGTGTTCAGGAAACCACTGCGTTCCTTCTCGAGGCATTGAAAGATAACAAGGAAGAACATGCATATCTTCAGACTAAGCTTCTCGAGATCAATCTAATCGGAGGAGCTCCTCAGGTTGCTGACGCAATCATGCAGAATGGAATTCTCACTCACTATGATCGTCCTCATGTTGGAAAGCTTTGTGAGAAGGCTGGTATGTGGCAGCGTGCTGCAGAGCACTACACTGATATTAACGACATCAAGCGTGTTTTCAAGAATAGTCATCAGATGGCTCCTGAGTTTGTTGTAGAATACTTTGGAAAGCTCAACCGTGATCAGAGCATTTCTCTTCTTAAGGATATGCTATCTCGTGGACCTGCTAATGTTCAGGTTTGTGTGGAGATTGCGAAGAAGTACAATGATGAGCTTGGAGCGACGGATCTTGTTGGTGTATTCGAGCAGAACAAGGCTACTGAAGGTCTTTATTACTACCTTGGTGCAATTGTCAACTTTTCCGAAGACCCTGTTGTTCATTTCAAGTACATTCAGGCTTCTTGTCAGCTTGGACAGTTTAAGGAGGCTGAGCGTGTGTGTCGTGACTCTAACATTTACGTTCCCGAGGACGTGAAGGATTACCTTATGAACGCTAAGCTTCCCGACCCCCGTCCTTTGATCCACGTGTGCGACAGATTCGACTTTGTTGACGAGCTCACTGATTTCCTTTACTTGAACAGTCTCTTGCAGTATCTTGAGGTATACGTTACAAAGGTGTCACCTGCGAAGACTCCTCAGGTAATCGGAAAGCTCTTCGATCTTGGGGCGAACGAGGACTTCATCAAGCGCATTCTCATGGCTGTTGGAACTGCTTGTCCTGTTGATGAGTTGGTCGAGATTGCCGAGACCCGCAATCGCCTCAGATTGCTTCAGCCATGGCTCGAGGCTCGCGTTGCTACTGGAAGTACCGAACCCGGAACTCACAACGCTCTTGGAAAGATTTACATCACCTTGAACAAGGATCCTAAGGCGTTCCTTTTGAACAACATGTTCTACGAACCCAAGGTACTTGGACTATTTTGCGAGAGCCTTGATCCTTCCCTTGCATTCCTTGCATACAAGAAGAGTTCTGGAGAGTGTGATGATAATCTCATTAAGATTTCCTTTGACCATGGATTATACCGCGATCTCGCTCGATACCTTGTTGAGAGACAGGATTTGGAACTCTGGGCCCGTGTATTGAATAAAGAAGAGACCGAGGATGGACATGAAGATCCCCAGAAGAGGCAGTTGATTGACCAAGTTGTTGAGTGGGCACTTCCTGAGAGCACATCTGCTGATGAGGTATCTTGCACTGTGAAGGCTTTTATGGCTGCTGATCTTCCTGGCGAGCTTATTGTATTGCTTGAGCGTATCATTCTTCAAGGATCCGACTTTTCTGATAACAAGAACTTGCAGAATCTTCTCATCCTTACCGCTATCCGTGCTGACGCCAGCCGTGTTGCTGGATACATCGACCAGCTCGATAACTTTGATGCTAAGGACATCGCTCTTATTTGCGTGTCTGAAAGCCACATGTTGTACGAGGAGGCATTCACAATCTATGTCAAGTTTGCAAAGCCCGAATTCACTGAGAGCAAGGAGGATCAAATCGAGATGCAGGTTAGTGCAATTGGAGTTCTTGTTGACTACATGAAGGATCTTGACCGTGCGAAGACTTTCGCTGCTCAGGTTGATAAGAAGCCTGTTTGGTCCAAGCTCGGAAAGGCTCAGCTTGAGGAGAAGTGTCCTGCTGACGCTATTGATAGTTACATCCACGCTCAAGATCCATCAGAATACGTTGCCGTATGCTCAGAGGCAAGAGAGGCAGAGATCTGGACTGAGCTCATCCCTTACCTTGTCATGGCTCGCAAGTCTCTCCAAGAGAATGTTTTGGACACTGAGTTGATTTACGCTTATGCTAAGACCAACAACCTTACAGAATTGGAGAAATTCGTTAACGGGCCTAATGTTGCGAACATTCAGGGAATTGGAGACAGGTGCTTCGACGAGCAATTGTACAACGCCGCTAAGACCATCTATCAAAGCATTAACAACAATTCTAAGCTTGCACTATGTCATATCCATTTGGAGGAATACCGCGAAGCAGTCCAAGCTGCAGGAAAAGCGAACAATGTTGGTACATGGAAGGCTGTATGCTTTGCCTGTTTGCGCGCAGGGGAATTCCGTCTCGCCTCCACTTGTGGTCTCGAGGTTATCAAATACCCTGACCACGTTGACGAAGTTGTTGCCTATTACTCGGATCTTGGACACTTCACCCATCTTGTTTCTCTCTTCGAACAAGGACTTGGTCTTGAAGATGCTCACATTGGAATCTTCACTGAACTTGGAATTCTTTACACCAAACATGTTCCTGGAAAGGTCATGGAGCACTGCAAAGTATTCTTTTCAAAGCTCAACGTTTCCAAGGTTGTACGTGCATGCGAGCGCGCACGTTTGTTCTCTCCTGCAGTATACCTTCACATGCAGAACAAGGAGTTCGATAATGCTGTGAAGATTATGATGGAGCGCGCGACTGCATTTGAACACGAACTCTTCCTTGATGCCATTGTCAAGGTTCGCAATGCAGAGATTATGTACAAGGCTGTTCAGTTCTACTTGTCAGTCCATCCTACTCAGTTTACCAGATTGATGGAGGTAATGGAGCCCCATGTAGACCACTCACGTGTTGTAAATCAGCTTCGTCGCACTGGAGACTGGGCCCTTCAACTTGGAATTTCTTATATGCAGAATGTCCAAGGAGGTGACCTAAGTGCTGTCAACGAGGCTCTCAACGAGCTTTTTATCGATGACGAGGACTACGAATCACTCAGAAAATCTATCGATCGTTTCAAGAATTTCAATATGATTGCCTTGGCTCAAAAGTTGTCGACCCATGAGCTTCTCGAGTTCCGTCGTATTTCTGCTTACGTCTACAGATGTAACAAGAAGTGGAGTCAATCAATTGACTTGTCGAAGGGCGACAGAATGTGGAAGGATTGCATCGACACTGCCAACGAGTCTGCTGATTCAGAAATTATCGAGAATTTGCTTCGTTTCTTCTGTGATACTTCAGAGAAGGAGTGCTTCTGCGCTGCTCTTTATACCTGTTATGCTCACATTAGTCCCGATGTTGCTCTTGAGCTTGGATGGATCAATGGCTACCACAACTTTGTTATGCCGTTCTTCATTCAAACTTTCAAGCACACTCATGAACGCTTGCAGAAATTGGAGGAGAAAACTACTCCAAAGGAGGGAGACAATGCCGAGGATGAGATTGCTGGAAGTTATGGAGGACTGAACGGCTTCAACAGTGGAATGCTTATGATCGGAAACGGAGGACCAGCAATGATGGAGCCGCAACAAATGAATACCGGAATTGATATGTCTGGATTTGGCGTTGCTCCCATTCCCAATGGACTCCCACCTAACATGGGCATGGGAATGTAATTAATCAGGATTTTGGACGAGGATTTTAGTTCTTACACTTCTGATCAAAATAAGAATTTAACAAACGCAAATAGAATGTGGAATCTGAGAATAGCTTGATAGATCTACCATCTATTTTATTAGTGGCATTTTCAATGCGCTCTGTATATTAATATGTTAAATTGGAAAGGCTTGCATTTTCAAAAGAGAAAGTTATGTAGATCACTTCTTTCTAAACATGTTGTTGTACTCTGCTATACCAGGCAGTATGTTCAATCGCTTGGTTCAATGCTGTACATACTGTTAGGCGTTGAAATGTGTCGAAAGGTGTAGAGAGAGGTGTTGAAAGGTGTTGAAAGGTGTCGAAAGGT
>Ga0209712_10000675_pt1 | contig 29700 bp, 26 predicted proteins | sample ArcOceMetagenome_FD_187443 | JGI IMG/M metagenome (GOLD analysis project Ga0209712, IMG submission 187443) | Marine eukaryotic phytoplankton communities from Arctic Ocean - Arctic Ocean - Greenland ARC118M Metagenome (SPAdes) (version 2) | ecosystem: Environmental > Aquatic > Marine > Oceanic...
AATGCGATAATTGCATTTTTTATAAAATCTGCGCCGTTTCGTCCATTGATTTTGAAATATTTCATGCCGGTCAACAATATCCACCACTACTGGATTGTCGTGTCGTACACGTAAGATACGTCCAACAGATTGCGTAATATCCGTTTTGGGTGTAGCCATTAGTAAAATGGAAAGACTTTTAATATCAAGTGCTTCTGCGGCCATAGCATATGTAGCCAACACAATTTGCTTATATTCGGTTTCTTGAAGATCGGCTTGTTTCATACCCCCAACATAATATCCAACTGTCGCGAACCCCTTATGTGTAATGGCCTCATAAAAGTATTTCAAAATGCATCTATTATGAGCTAAAACCATAATTTGTGCTTCATTGTTATTTTCTTTGCTTTCAACCAGTAAATCACTCAATATCTTCACAATAAAATCACTTCTTGGACCAAAACCACATAATTTAGATATCATTGTACTATATTTCGTTTGACCTCTAAAATCAGTTTCGGTTTCATTAAATTGTGGATCCGCTGCGATATATTCTACAGAACGAACACATACCGGATCTTCATCTTTACGTTCTTCTGTGTATATTTTCGGTCCAATAAACATATACAAAACACACGTCAATTTATCCTTTCTATCAACTGTTGCTGAAATGCCCAACATATTTGGACTAACCACACGTAGAAGTGTTTTGGAAAATTGTTCACTACCTATACGATGGACCTCATCAATAATGGTCAGTCCAAAACAATCAAATGCGTTTTCAGGTAATGCTCTGTCGTATAACGTTTGCAACATACCAATTACAATATCTTTACCCTCAACGTCAAACACGGGTCCTTGAATTTTCCCTATTCGAGCACCAGGTAAGAATTCGTTCGCTCTATCAATCCATTGGTTCATTAAGAATTCTTTATGAACAATGATGAGTGTCTTTTTTTGTACTAATGAAATGATTTTCAGTGCCATTACAGTCTTACCTCTACCACAAGGAACCTCTAAAATGCCCCCATTACCTATTTTTTCAGAACCAACACATACGGGGTTTTTTACGTGGTTCATATAAACGTCGACAATTTTGTCTTGATAATCACGTAAAGGTTTAGGAAATGATACATTTATATCCTCCCCTTCAGTAATTTCAGAACGATTTGGTAATCCATAACGTTTAATTCCATAAAACCTTGGGATATATATTTTTTTAGCATTCTCACGATAAACCGGGAATGCTCCCTCATCTGCAGAAGCATTATATACCGGACCGATAGTAACGGGTTTCACATTTAATTCATCATATAATATTTTTTGGTCATCTTCGCTGATAACAGAACGTAATATAGTATACCCTTTTTTACCCAAATATGAGTTGTTACGTATATTTTCTTTATATTCTTCACTTATTTCAATGACCTTTTTTTGAGAAGTCTTGGTGGACTTGGCCTTCATTGCCATCATTTTTCGCCGTTTCCATTGTTGAGACATTTAGTATATTTTACTATATAGAATTATGTTTAACCATTTTTCAATTTTGTTTTAATATTTGTACAAGGAAAATATCATCATATCCTATATAATGGATTTTAAAAAACTAGTCAAGTCGATTAAACCCGCCGAAATATTAGTTTTAGTAACATTTGTTCTATACTTGGTATTTCCGGTTACAACACCCAGTGCTATATCCCCTTATGTTGAATCCCCACTAGGTTTACTAGTTATCTTCTGTATAACCGTGGCTTTATTTTTATACTCCCATCCAGTTTTAGGTGTTCTTTATATTTTTGTCGCTTATACATTACTAAGACGTAGTGCAGTTATCCACAATAAAACACACTATGTACAATACACTAAGACTGAAAGCGAAAAACGCGGTGAAGTTAAAAAGCAAATCAATGACGCTACCCCACCCGTAGAAGAAGCACGTAATGCCGAGGTAGGTTCAGATCAACCCGTAACACTTGAAGAAGAATTGGTAAATGATCGCGCCCCCATCGGTAGAAGCGATCCTATTCAATATTTACAGAGTTCATATAAACCGGTAGCTACAAATGTAAATGGCACAGCAAGTGTTTAATGATAATATAGTATAAAATATAACGTATTTATGGTTATATTTTATTTAACTTCTTTCTCTTTCAAGCTCCTTTATAGGCCAGTCATCAACCAGTGATTTTCGGGAACTAATAATAACATGTCCAAGAAGTGCCGCAATTGCGAGAACAACGCCATATAGAATATATTGTTCACCCATCAAGAAACAAATAATGGATATAGCGATAATAGTAAATCGCATCGTTATATCAAAATATCCCATTTTTTTTATTTTTTCATTGCGAACAATTGTTCCGGTAAATTCAAATACCAATTTTAGAATATATTTATAAATGCTTGGTATCAGTGTATAACTTAATCCCGTAAAAATTATAAATAATATATACATAAACATGGTTTTAAGTGAATTATGAGCTGCCGAATCCTGTACAAGACTACTTGCTACTGGTAAATTATACGTTTCAACTTCTTCGGAATCGATAGGAACATAATCGCACTCCATCCACTCACCCGGGATAGGTGGGGCGAATACCGAATAATCTTTGGGTTGAATATTAAATAAATTGGTATTATTTTCCATAACCATCAATTTGGTCGAAATAATATAAACAGGTGCACCAAACGTCACTACTTTCGCACCGGACAGACTTGTATATTCAACGTACTTTAAATTGGGTACATCTTTAGCAAAGACATCTTTATCGAAGTTCACACTACGTTGTGTTGTACCATTAATTGCGTCTTGTATTACTTCATCGATATGCGTTTTTTTAGGTAATGCACTCGCTACATATAAAGGAAAACACATAAATAACGTTTTATTTCTGTCTGAATTTTGGTTTTTTATAATTAATTGACCCATAGCTGTTACGCCGTTAATCGTATTTATTTTGGTTTCTGCAGCTGTTCCGACTATGGTAATACCGGTAGCAAAATATTCAGTGGGAACATTATTTTCCGAAAATGTAATATTTGATGTAGATGATAGTTCACATCCAGCTGTAATTTTTTTATCTGCGGTTATGTATGCGATATTTTTCAGTTCCAAATTAGTATAATTAAATTTTACAGATTTAGTACTATCCTCGGTTTTAGTTAAATCAAATCCGCTCATTATTAATATATATAAATGGATTAGATATATTCATTTATATTTGTTCTAAATATTAGGAGACGGTATAAATTCAGGAACAAATGCTTCTTCTTTATGTGTTACCCTATATTCATTGTCGTCTTTTTCGCCAAAAGTCATGCGTATTGTATTTTTATTTTGAGCATCCATATCATGATTATTGATCGCTAGATATATGCTATTTAATTGAGTTATAATAGAAGTTAAATTTTTCTGGGATGGTTCATCAATATTGTCGGCGAATTGGATATTAACGTCACTATTAGTATCCACATTTTCATCTGATTTACTCTCTATAGTTGTTGATTTCTTGGTTTTACGTTTTTCAGATGCTAATTCACGATTTCTGGATGCTAATTCACGATTTTTTCTTTCAGTTTCCAATTCTTCAGGAGTTTTTTTCTTATCTTTTCCTAAATTTGGTTTTGTATCTTGTTTAAGGTGTAATCGTTTATCGCCTTCTAAATCTAATAATTTATTTAATATTAATAATGGAGCAGTTACTTCTTTTTTTGTAAACCATCCTGATTTTTTTATTTTGGTTGGAGTACCTGTATTGCTCATTTGTATTATAATTTGATTTTATTACATAGGTATATATTTATAAAGTGCATTTTCATAAATAGTCGCACGGAATGTATCATTATACCCCTCTACATATATGCTATCACCATTGAATATTTCATCACATCCTAAATCAGATGTGCAACTTTTACCTTTCACACTTATAGGTAGTTTTGTATTAATATTACCAGCAGTATTCGACATTGTATAGTATTGGTGTTTATCACGTCCAGTCGAGCTTCTTCTACCCATTAAAGGTAATATCATGTCGTCTGCGCTATTTTCTCGCGTTAAAATGCCCATTTGTGAATAATTAAGTTCAGGCCCTCTGGTGTTAATATTAATAGGAACCATAAAACTCTCATTTTTAAGGGGTGGTGCATTTATATCAGTCAAAGGATTAGTAGTACGACTAGGAATAGGAAGTAAAATAGGTGTAGCCACTTCTGTATTACGTGGAGGAGCAATTATAATGGGTTGTGAAAAAGAAGTATTCGATGTTTTTTCTAAACTTGGTTTAATGATATGCGAATAATACATATAAACGACTGTAATCAGTAAAACAAACAATAAAAACACGGTCATATTCTCAATGCAAAATAATCCGGGAATACACGTTTTTTTTACTCCGCGAGGCATTATTATTATATAATAATGCCACACAATAATGTTAATGATAGATAAATTACATACCAAAAAATTTAGGGTTCCAATCAGGCGGTCGTAAATGTGATTTATTAGCCCAAGCCCACCATTTATTACTGGGTATAAGAGTGGTGAAAATACGCATAAACCCTTGAACAATTTCTTCAAAGCTACAATTCATCAATTGGCTCCATTCTGCGAAAGTTTTATGCAATGTTACTGTAGTTCCGTTCTCAAATTTATATGTTCCTTTACAACGAAAACATTTTTTTATAACTTCTTCATCCCATTTTACCAAATGAAACCCTGATAATGCGAAAAAGATGGAATCAATGGGTAAAACAAAGAGGTTCCATATAATATCAACAATTACTTGTAAATCTATACCAAATATGGCTCGTATCAATATTAATGGTAATTCAACAAAAACCCCGTACAGAAGACCTAACACCATATTGACTATATAATATCGTGTGCACGACCCGTCTAAAAATGTTTCCCATTTACTCCATGAACATTTTGCTAATATGCTCATTATTAAACCTTGGTTTTCCCAACCAGATCCAAATTGTTTTCCCGCACAAATTAAATGTTCAGAAAAACCGATCCACCATGATTCTGCACCAACGGACAACATTGTTATGACTGATATAAAAAATGCGAACAAAGCCGCTAATCCAAGGGAATTAAATATGGTCATTAATGCATTTTGAGCAACTTTAAATGCGCCCATCATAAACTGTCCCAATCCACGGGCCATATTAAGTGTTCCTAATGCGAAATCACTAACTTGTGTAGCTAATTCACCTATATTTAATCCACGACCTAAAGCATTCATCGCGGTAACAATAGCATTTAATGCGGGATCAATAAAATCCATATGTTATTATTGTTATATATATATTAATAATGTATTTTTTTACATTATCAATCTATTTATACATTGAGCATTTTAACAACATCTCTAAATTCATCAATTAAAGGACTAATGTTAACTAATTGATTTAACATTTTTAATTGTAATTGTAATAGGTTTTCTACACCCTTTCTTTGTTCTTCATTCGCAATTTTTCCTGTGTGCTTTAACGCTAAGTCAATTTTATCTTTAGCTAAGTCTATATGTTCTATTTTAAATCCTACTTCCATTTTTTGTAAAATACCAGCCGGATTTAAATTTTTAATAAATTTATCAATTTCAACATCACGTTTTGTAGGATCCTCATTTAATTTAGCATTTTTATCGTGTTCATAATCAATACCAATGTCGGTATTTTTATCATTCGTTTTTTTTGTATCACTTGTTTTCGGCGTAGCATCGGGTTCTGTAGTTTGAGGCGTTTGTTCAACTTTATCATCAGTCATATGGTTCATTAATGCGTCCAATTGACTTAAATCACCTGTAAATCCCTCACGATTTTTATATTCTTCCATACCAAACCTTATTAAATTCGTAATGGCTATAGCGGTGAATATAATGACTATCATATTTTTATTGAAGAAAGTAGAAAGAAACCCTACGATTAACATAATTCCCGCATATATGAAATCATCTTCCATAGCATATGTATAAAGATTGAGTATTCCTATCGTTACAAGAATATATAAAACAATTTTACTCTCCATCATTTTGGAAGGTCCAAGATTATTATTAAACCAATTACCAACTTTTTTAAAAACCATTATATAATCTGATAATATAATAGTTTTACAAATCTTCATCATTTTCGTCATTTTCATCATTTTGAATGGGTGATAATTCTTCACCATTCTCATCATTTTGAATGGGGGATAAATCTTCACCATTCTCATCATTTTGAATGGGGGATAAATAGTCATCAGGAACTGTTTCTCTTCCGTAAATATTCAACACCTCTTTTACTACATCTTCTCTTTGAATATCTTCAATTTCAAACTCAAAACTACCAATACTAGAAGAACGATTATTTCTAAATTTTTCTAAAAAATCTTCTAAACCATTTTTAACATCCGCTCTATCGTGTTGATCTAAATCGCCTGTAATTACAAGGCGACTATTTTCGCCTAAACGTGTTAAAAGCATCTTCATCTGAGAAACCGTTGAATTTTGCATTTCATCTGCTACAACCCAGCAATTTTTAAACGTTCTTCCGCGCATATAACCAAGCGGGGATATTTCTATGATTTTGTCTTCTAACAATTGTGTTACTTCTTTTGGTGATATAAATTGATACAATATGTCGTATATCGGTCTAACCCAGGGAGCCATTTTTTCCTCTATTGTTCCAGGCAAATATCCAAGATCTTCGTCAACTGAAACCGATGGTCTAGTAAAAATTAGTTTTTCACATTTTCCTAGTAAAAAATTTCTAACACCAAATTCTGTAGCAAACATGGTTTTACCAGTTCCAGCTGGTCCTGTAGCCATAACTATTTTTTTGTTTTTATTACGAAGCATAGAAGAATAAATTTCCTGGCTCCCTGTTTTAGGGACAGCGAACTTTTGTTCAAAAAGGTCTTTCTCGTTTTGTGATAAATGTTGAATATTCTCGTACATTTCTTTTTGCTCTTTTAAATTGCAATGTGAATTTTCAGAATAATATTCATTTATCATCTCTTTCTCGATGTACTTTTTGAACTTTTTGCCTCGCTTTTTCCCTCCAGTTGAATGACGTTTAGGTGACGTATCCATATACTTATGATTCTATATTAAATTGTTCAAATTTTTTAATACGTGAAAATCTGTAATTTCATTTATTTCATCTATTTATAGTAATATTTAGTAACAATGTCTGTCCCTGCTCACAATTTAAATATACAATCTTATTCTTTGGATGAACTATTAGGGTTATTTGACCTTCAAAGTTATGATATTACAATTGATAATTTAAAAACAGCAAAACGTAAGGTTATTATGTTGCATCCAGACAAATCTAAGTTAGAACCCAAATATTTTTTATTTTATAAGAAAGCATTTGATGTTATTGTACAATTTTTTGATAATCAAAATCGACAAAATCGCAGTGTCGAACAAAAGGACGTTGCATATAATGCTAATTACAAAGATGAAGATGAGAATACTTCCAAACAGATCAAAAAAACGATGGGCGATATGAAATCACAAAATTTTCAAGAGAAATTTAATAAATTGTTTGAAGACAATAATATGGGTATTACACCTGATGCGTCACGAAATGAATGGTTTGCTCAAGAAAAATCGGTATTTGATGTTCCGCAAGAAAAAATGTCTAAACAGGCAATGGATGATAATTTTCATAGAATTAAGGAACAATCCAACGGATTAATTAATTATTCAGGGGTTCAGTCACTTAATGGAGATACATCTTCAAATAATAGTTTATATCAAGACGCTAATGATTTTCAAGATAAATATATGACCAGTGATCCTTTTAGTAAATTAAAGTTTGATGATTTACGTAAAGTTCATAGAGACCAAAGTGTATTGGCGGTTAGTGAAAAGGATATTAACAATATACAGACATATGGTTCGGTTGACGAATTTAACCGGGCACGTAGCCAACATTCATATGATCCTATTGAAAAAACACACGCTGATCGCATGTTACAAGAACAAGAAAAAGCAATGCAACAACAAATGATGCGTAAAGAATATCAATCAAAAATACAAACCGAGCAATATGCTGAGAAAAATAAAGACGTTTTGTCATCATTTTTATTGCTACAAGATAAGAAATAATAACTTAGATATTACTAAAGTATTATTTATTGGATATTTTTACTTTAATTGTTTCTTTATTTTTCTCAACGCCATGGATTTACGCAAAGATACTCCACTAAGGCGTTCGACCTCTGTACGACGTTTCTGTGTTCTACGTTTCTTGGTTTGTGTGGCTTTCTTACTTTTGTTGTGCTTCTTGCGGCAAAAAGTACGTTTTGTACCTTTTGCTACTTTACATCCTTGGACTTTTTTACAACGGTTTGGTTGTGATGTGCGTTTTCCTTTACAAAGAGAGACGGTCATAATATAACATACACCTATATATTTTTGTCGAATTTATCAATGATTTACATCTGTTTCAATATCATCCATTTGTACGGTCATAGAGATTTTACGAGACAAGGTGTTTGGGTGAAATAACCTCAACTTTCCCGGAGAATATGGAGACATGGGTTCATCGTCTTCATCCAATTGTGATGAAGTACTATTACTAATATTTCTCATCAATTCACATCTCCGAGGGGTCTTATACGCACTTGTTGTTTCTCTCTTTAATTTTGGAGGCATAATACCAGATAAATCGTATTCAAACTTACTAGCTGTATTAAAAGCGGTTTGGCGCCCTTGACTATCTTCACGTGCGGATACATACATATATCCATCTACTGTTTTATAACTATTTTTCATAACATTGATATCCTTTATCAGTTCTATCATAAAATTATCCGTATTCAATCCATTATCCTTAACATATTTTGTTATAAAATCGTAAAATGTGTTGATATCTGTAATTATATTATCATCGATATCCCTCTTCTCTTGATAACATTGCAGTTTATCAAATATACTTTCTTCGTGTTGAGGACCTTCTTGTCTAACCCGGAACATTAGTTTTTGAACACACAATCGTAAATACTGTTTTGTAATTTCAAAATCGTCTTCTTTTATAATTTTCTTAGTGGCGGATAAAGTAAATTCGTCCTCTTCAATGAGATTATTCCCTGATACTACAATATCAAATTGGTCTTCATTCTCAATACATATGTGATAATTTTTTGTAGTTTCTTCATATAATGATCCTACTTCCAAATGATCTACAAATATTCCTTGATCAAAATCATATATTTTTCCACCCAATACGCGGATTTTTATATTATTCAATACACGATGTGTTTCGTTAAACAATATTTCACCATATACATTTCCGGTATGTTCTATATCACTTATGAACCAATTTGTAGTATGAACATTTTTATGTCCCATTTGTAGCAGCAATTTACCATTGTGTTCATTTCCTAAACCGATAAAATGATGGGAACATTTTTTTGATATAATTTCCACTAGTTCGGGAATATTACAAATACCCGCGGTAGGTTCACCGTCGGTTAACAATATAGCAACTCTATTCTCAATAGGAATATTCGAATAGTCTGTATCAATATCTATATTTAAAGACTGTAATGCTAGACCAATGTTTGTCGAACCCATGGGTCGAATTTGTTCAACCTTTGAAAGCAATTCTTGAATATTATCCTTTGTTACTTTGATAGCTGATATATAATCGTGAATAATATTATCAAATCCTTTCAATATAATATAAATATCGTCAGATTGTTCTGCTAAATGATGTAATATATTCACTAATGTATGTTTAATTAATTGTATCTTTGAACGCCTTTGTTTAAATTCAATAATATCCGCCATTGAACCAGATACATCTACATAAATATGAAATAATAATGGTTTACTTTGTTTATATTCTTCTTCAATATTCGGGATATTAAACGATAACGTTCCATATCCTTTCCCAAATTCTTTATCGAAAATGGTTTCCGGTAAATTTGTACCAACACTGTATACTAGGTTTTGCATTTTAATTGTTTATAAATTGAAATAATGACTTGTGTTTATTTCAATTTTATGAATTTATTAGCTCATTTATTTCTTTATCGGTTTTGGTTGGTTTTTCTATTTTACGCAATTTCGATATTATTTTTTCTGCATTTGTAATCGTCGCATTCTCAATTGTTTTATTTTGTAATTTTTTAATTTCTACTATTTCATTTTGTATGTATGTAATTTGTTCAGTAAAATCTTTGATAAATTTATCGATTTTCTCGTTTAACTTATCTATTTTATCGTCGTATTTTTTATCATCGCTAAATGATACTTTTTTCTCAGTGTGTTCTAATTCAATTACATCCATTGATATATTCACATCTTGGGATTTTTCCACGGTTTCTGGTGGTTTATTAATATTTTGAATATCATATTCACGTTCGGCCATTTGTCGTTGGAGTAGCTCGTCCATGTTATCAATCGGTTTATCTTCATCTATATTTTCGCGAAAATCAATTTCGGATACCTTTGGTTTTTCAAATATGCTACCGTATTCGTTTTGACGGGTTTGAAAATCATTATTTAATTGTTGCTGTTTTTGATCTAAAATAAAATTACGTGTTTCATTCGCATTTGGTTCAAGAGAACTTGAATAATTTGTTTGAAATGAAGACCCTGCTATCATCGTATTTTTATGTCCATCTTGAAAAGATACAGGTTGAACATTCGTTTTTTTTAAACTTTGTAGCATATAACGAATTGTTTCTTTATTTAAATTCGATAATGCCGATTTATTAATGACTGTTTGCTTATTTTGATTGTAGTGTATTTGAATAATCTCTCTAAACCACGCTTCTGATTTACTTGGGTCTTGTCGCAACATTTTTTGAAAATAGGAAACTTTGGAAATTGTATCCCATATTAATTTTTGATTTTCAGGTAAAGTATAAAGGTTCATTAAGTATAAATAATAATAATATTTATATATTATTATCATTATCTAATTTATTTTATTTTATTTTATTTTTTTTCTTTATTTGTTGTCGGGATTTTGCATTTTTTAACAGCTTTAGTCGAACCCTGTTCTAAAGGTGCGTCGTTATCACTTGATTCAAGCGTTATTATTTTTTGGGTTGTTTTGGATTTAGGGACGCCTCTTATATTCACTGCTATGTCTTCTTCGAAATTGTCGGCAGCGTGTTTTATAAAATTTGAAAGATATGCCCCTTTTGTTTCTGTATCTTGACTTGTGGGTCCAGTAAGAACTTGAACAATTTTTCTTATATCTGGACTGGTATGTTTACGTCCTAAAGTAATAACTATTTTTTCTACACGTTCTTTCCCTCCGCGTCTCTTACGTTTTGTTTGTCGGCGTTTCAATTTATATTTTCGTGATTTATTCTTTTTAGATTTAATATTTTTACTCATTTATATTATACCATTGGAAATTTAAATTGGACAACATAGTTGTTCGATTTCCATTTCATCTGACCTTTGAACGTAGAAACTATTTTTTATTAAAATATTTCTTTCTAAAACGTATCATCATATCGTCATTTAATCCAGGTTCATTAAATATTTTTAACAAGTGAAAAAAATCCTTCTTTTTACGACCACCTCCATATAATTCACGATTTATTTGGGCATCTACTCGTTGTGTTAAAAGTGTTATTAAAAAGAATAGTGAATACATACCACATTCTGTATTTGTAGTTTGATGTGCTACATCATTTTGCATATAATCAAAATGTATAGGTTCTTCTAATTGTTTACCTTGTTTTATTATTTCCCGCTTTAATTTGGATACTTCTTGTGGAACTGAATTTAACGCACTATCATAATAAAATATTAATTTGTTGTCTAAATCTACAAACATAGACACCCAATGAGTACCTGGTCCATCATGATCATCTAAATTAAATACTATTCCTAATTTTCGTTTATTTCTATTAATTAAATTTTGTAACGACAATCTACATAAATCATTCCATACACACTTTCCATCTTCCACAATAGTATCATAATTAATTGCAGAAGGTCCAAGTAGTTTAAATTCCGGGTTGGATTTCTCATATTGTCTTAAAACTGCTGCTATATCATAATTTGATAACCAAGATACCGGGTTTTCATCCCAATCATTTGGTCTGTCTGGCGCGAATAATACATCGTCTAATTGTCTTCGAGTTTCATCGTCCTTTATTTGTTTTAACCAACAATCTTCTCTTGGACATTCAGTTAATTTATTTCTTAAATCTTCCCATATTTCTCTGATATCAGTCACTTGTATTTTATCTTGATGTGATTTATTGTATTCGTCCTTTATATGTTTTAACGCATTCGATGTATAACAACTCCCCTTTACTGCTGAATTTGTTCCTGGGTTACAATTCATTTTTGTTTGTTTACGCATTGTCCTACGCTTATTTTTATTATTTTTATTAGATTTTTTTCTTCTATTTGTCTTTCCCATTTATATATTAATTACCTATTTTTTTTTAACGAAGAAATCAAGTGTGTTCGTTTTTTCAAAATGTTTTTTGGGTTTATTATCTTCATCCATTGAATAAGGAAACATTTCTTCTTCATATTCACGTTGATTTTCATTGGACTTTTTAGTTACTTCTAAATGACGGATTAATATACGTGCATAATTATTAAATGCTTCGTTTACAGATGAACCATAATCATTATCTCGGCAAGTTAATAATTCACGCGTCATTGATAATATACCTCCGTTTAAATTCTTACAATCCACTTTAAATTGTTGCTGTTCTTCATATTTCAAAGTATCTGTCTTGGACAAATATTTCGCATAGCTTGATTGATTAGATAGAAGTTTCATTGTTAATTCATCAATAAATTTGTTATCCGAGGGGGGGTCACTTAATATTGGAGTTTCGTCGTCACTCATTATATATATATTAATGGGATTTCTTCTTTTGTGTTTTACGTAATTCTTTCTCTCGTTTTTTTATTGTTTTAGCTTCCTCCTTTTCTCGTTTTTTTCGAGTTTTCTCTGCCTCCTTTTCTCGTTTTTTACCTGCTTTTTCAACTTCTTTCAAACGTTTTGTTTCTTCACGTTCAACTTCTTTCAAACGTTTTGTTTCTTCACGTTCACGTTGTTTGGCTTCTTTTGCTAATTGTTTTTCTCTCATCTGCGTTTCTAAATCCTTTTTCACCTTGGAAAATTCTTCTTTGGTTTTATCATTGTATTTTTTGACCATGTCTTTCACAATTCCCTCCTTAAACGTTTCACGTATTTTACCTTGTTTTCTCAATGTCTTTTGTAATTGTTTTTTAGCACGTGTGCGTTCCTTTTTCTCTGTCTTTCTATCTTTAATATCCTCGTGAAATTCCTTTTTAATCGATGTTCTCAATTTAGATAATTTTCGTGATAATTTATTGCGAACTTTCCGTATTTCGCGATTAGTTTTGGTTATTTCACCCTTTCGTGTTTTACGGTTAACTTTATAATTTTCACGTGTTTTTTTAACCGCATCTTTAATAACGATTTTTTCAAGGTTATTTCGGGCCTCTGTTTTTATCATACTACGTAGTTCCTTTATCTTTAAACGGTGTCTTTCTAACATTATTTTTAACTCGCGATTAAATTCAGACATACGATCGTCATATAAATCCAGCTGTAATTGTATATTTTTAACTTCAGGGTGAGAATTAATCATCTCTGTAATATTTCGGCTTTTTTTTACTAATTTCGCACACGAATATTTTAAAACATAATATGCGCTTTCTAAAAACTTGGACAAACGTTGGGGATCATTATCGTATCGTTCTTTAATATCTGAAAGGACCCTTTTTCTATAATCATTCTTTGATTTCAAATCCTCCCGGATTTTTTTAATGCGGCCCTTTATATCTTGGACATGGGTTTTTGCTTCTTTAATTAAATTCCTAATATTATCATTGGCTATCTTTAAACATCCTTTTTGTACAGTCCCTTCAAATTCTTCACAAATATCTCGTAATTCGAAAAATCGTGATGTCTCTAAATCTTTAAAATCATCATCTATACCTGCGGCTTCCTTCTCTATCTCGCCTTTCAATGCTATAATATCCTTGTTGATAATCGCTCTATTCATACGTTTGTCCAAGTCTTTTACTTCCTGAATATCATCAATCATTGGGACATTTATATGTTCTATTTGGGGTTGAGCAAATTGTCGTGCATCCTTTTCTCTATTCAAATAACTTATATGTCCTGAGATAATGTCCAAGAACTCTCTTTTACCATTTGTAGTAAATCTACCGTTTTCATCCAGATATGCATTTGAAAATAGAGGAAATTCATCAGGGACTTGTTGACCTATAGGTTTACATAAATTTACTAATTTTACTAATTCTAATGGATGTTCCGTTATAGGTGTAGCCGTCATCAATAATAATTTCACAGAACTATTCCCTGAAACCGCATATGAATTCATTAATGAATCGTGTAAAGCCTTCATATTCGGTCGCTCATTTGTGGATAAATCTCCACCCCCATATAATTTATGCGCTTCATCAATAATCAATAGCGTTTTACGCAATGGATCAATTGAACCATTAATATCCACCAAACGTTGATAATAACTATTCTGTTTTGAGACCAAGTTACTGAATTGTTTATATGAAATAGGACGGATTTTCCAAGCATCTGAAAGCAATTTCATACGCTTACTATGATCCGCTGGAATAGTAACCCCGTCCGCAATCATTGTGCGGATTTCTTCATTGCAAATCAAATCAAACATATTTTTCCATATATCATTCTTTAATGTTGTCCGTGTAACCCATAAAATAGTGTATCCTTGACGGGCAAAATTAGCCGATGCGGCCGCTATCGCTGAACACGTTTTCCCTGTTCCTGTACTATGCCATAAAAGCATACCATTTACGGGACATTGCGGTGAAAAGTACTTTTTCACAAAACGCTGTGTTGGTGTATATTGAATTACACGCGCACCCCCTTTCTTTTTAGGCGTCGCACTTTCATCACATAAATTTTCCATTTTCACGTCCTCCCATTTTGTATCTTTATAATAATTACGAATATAAGAACGCATTTCATTATGGTTCATACTACCCAATGATATACCGGGGACTTGTAATCCCGACGGAAGGGTAACCATTGAACTCGCGTTTGGATCTACTAATATAGGTGGACCACTAGGGTTCATTTTACGTATAGATTTCTTACGTTTTGGACCCCCACCAGTCATAGCCGTCGAAAAATCGTGAACTGGTTTGTTTAATTCATAATCAACCGAACCAAAAATGGCGGTTTGTTCAATATCTTCTGCGAAATTAACCAATTTCATATCCATATTTAATGTTTTCATATAAAATTCAAACGCTGTTTCAGCATCCATGAAATTTTCTTTCAATTGATCTGGTATTGATATATCATAAATAAAAACGTGAAGTGGCCAACCCCTTGTTGGATGAAATTCTAACCCCTGTTGTCCACACGTACGCGTTCCGCGTCCAATTATCTGTTTTTGGTCAGCTGCATTTACAGGTGGTTCAAAAATATGAACATATTTCACATCAAATAAATCAATTCCCTCTTTAAATCCACTGTCCATAATAATAAACCTTATGTCGTCCCCGTGAACATTGTCTGGACGACTGTTATAATTTGTTAGCATTTGCTTCTTGGTCATTACATTAATAGATTGATCAAACACATCAACTGAAGACAGGAGATAAAAATTATTACCCTTTGTTTTTTTCAATTGATACTGGCTTAATAATTCTATTTTTTCAAACCTCTTTTTAGCAGCTTTTTTGGGGGTGATATTATCTCCTCCTCGTATTTTTGTGGGGTCTAGTTTAGGTGTTTTTGTGTCGTTATCGATTTCTTCTTCTGAATCTGAATCAGATCCTTCTAATATTTCTTCCAATGATTTAAAAGATTTAGGTAGTTTTGTTTTCGCCAATGCGAAAGGGGGACGAGGCGTATCCTCTCTGATATTTTTTATGATTGGGGATTTTTCCTTATCTATTTCGTCTTGTTTCCCCTTTTTTTTATCTGCATTATATCCAAGATTATAACCGCTCGATAAAAATGCAGAAGCCAACATACGTGCACCCTGATTAGATGATTTTACGTCACAAAATATAAAATGTTTGTAATGTTTTTTATCACGTTTCATATCGGCTTTATCTAGATCTTTAATTTTTTTGAGAAGAGCGTGCAATTTTGGCGATTGATGTTTAATCGCTTTTAGTAATAGTTTTGGATCAAATGTGTCGGAGTCTAATTTATATGTTGGATCAGATTTAGTCCAGTTACTTTTTTTCCGAATACAGTCGGATTCATAAACTATTTCACTATACGTATCATCGAAATCTTCTAAATTTTCCATATATATAATAAAAATATATTTAGTAACACTTTTCTATTGTGGAAAATAAAAGTATATCGATATACTATATTACAATGCCATCATCTAGTTCAAACTTAGGAGGACCTTACAGAGGATTTTCAGCAACTCAAACATTGTGTAATTTTAAGGATGGAGAACAATCTTCCACACGTGCTATTTTGAGAAATAGTTGGAACACATCAATGATTTCTAGTAATACATTTAAAGGTAAATCCCGTGTACAAACACCTTTCCGCGTTGCTACACACGCTGGTGATTTTTTGGGCCGTAAAAACTATAAATGTGGTGGACCCACCGGTATGAGCAAATCTTCCATTGGATGGGCTGGAAGTAAAATTTATTTAGGGTCAAAAATCGACAATTGTGACGGAACCGGTGTCCCAGGAGCTTCTGGAAATGTTAAATATGTATATGATTCGTCGGATTACTCTACATTTAGAAGACAAAAAGCCATCAATCATAACTACAATGATTTGAAGAATGGTGGGGATGATCATAATGCCTCTTATGTCCCATTAATGCGTGTTAGACGTTAAATATTAGTAAATTCGTTAATAAATGCAATTTTAGAAAAAAGTGAATATTAACATATTATTTCATATGTTAATATATATAGTTTTCAAATGAGAATGCAATTAGTTAGAAATCCAATAAACAACGCAGATTTGAGTGTCCCGAAGGCAATGCCTTTAAAAGATAGTACAAGTGACGGAAGTAGTAGTTTTTCAATGGGCAGAATGACGTTTATACGTGGACAAGATCCCATCGCTCATACAAACAAAAAATGGTATGGTAGTAGTCATGATAATCAAAGACGTGTATTTAACAGACATGTGCAACTTCGTTTAGATTTTCATAATACAGTATTTAATGGTCAAGGTAAACCAACATCATTCACAACAAACGACCGGACTAATAGACAGGTAGCCAGACAAGCAGTTAATAAAGCAAGAAGTGGCGGATCCCGTGTTCCCGCAAAAGTTACTATGACCCGGCCTGTTTTATAAAGGTCATCAACATTTATTTCCTTAGTATAAGTTATATATAAATGTACGCATATTTAGCAGAGTTCTTAGCCACTTTATTTTTCGCATATATTGTTATCGCCACTGGAAATCCTTTAGCAATTGGTGCAGCTTTAACCTTAGTTATATTATTAAGTTATCGTTTTAGTTCCGTAACTGCAAATCCTGCGATTACTATTACTTTGGCTGCAGCTGGAAAGATAGCACCCAGCGAAATTGTACCATTATGTGCTGTTCAAATTTTAGCAGGTTTAGTCGCTTTAGAAGTATACAAACGTTACAGCCTATAAATAATTTATAAAAAATTCATTGAATTTATAAATTATTTCTTATATTGAATGGTTTTAAAAACTGATTTAAAATTTAGTGCACGAAACAATGTTTTATAAACAATAAAAAAAAAGATAAAAATCATTGCTAAAATAAAACAGTAAGCACCATAGTTTACAAAGGAAGTGTTTTCATATGGAGTAAGATTTTCATCGCCATCCATTGTTGTAAATCCGTCTTTTTTTCCTTTTTTTTCTTCTTTTTCTTCTTCCTCTTTTGAAATAACCTCACATGGACCATATGATTGAACATCCGAATAACGAACAATTAAAGTAGCGAAATCTTCTCTATAACGGTTTAATAAATTTACCATTTTCGAATAATCCTTAGATGACTCATATTTCTTAACTTCACGAGCTCTACCACCTAAATTGGTGGAAGTCCATCCAAGTCCCATTGGTAGTCTCCATTCCGTAGCCATATAGCAAAGGCTTTTATTGGGCATACCAGGCACATCTAGATTTTTAGAATTTGTTTTATTAGTATTGATAAGATTTGAAATGCTATTAAAAACATTTTTAACTGAAATTTTTCCACTAGGATAACATCGATTTGAACGATTATTATCTTGACTACTATAATCCTTAATTGGATTTTTTTCAAAAATATCATCTATACATTTCGCTGGAACACGAACCAGTTTTTTATCCCCCTTCATGTTCGTAGGGTAATCGCTCTCTGAAATATTTAATACCTTTTCCGGGTCAAGATCATCGGCAAGCATTCTCGACCTTATAACACTTTCAGCTATACCTTCTTCATATTGTTTCTTATATTTGGCGTATAGGGGTGGATCGAATACTTTTTTTGGATCTAAATTGTCTTTTAGCATTTGAACGTTTATCCAACTATGCGCAATTCCATTATCGTAATCACTTTGATATTTATCATATAATTGCTGTTCGCCTGATGTTATGACCTTCTTTTTAACTGATTTTTGGATTTGTCCTGAACAATCATATCGTAAATTTATAACCGTTTTTATGAAAAAAAATATATCTTTTGTACTATTTTTACGCAAGTATTCTTGCACGGCAGCCTTTATTTGCTTTTTCATACCTGATTTTTTTGCCTTACCAAATGCCTTTTTTGACGAAGCTGACTGCCCCTTCATTTGGTTCTTTGTCATGTTTGAAGCATTACTTGATACACTTTTTGATTTTTCCTTACCCTTCTCTCGTGCTTTGTTCGCTTCCGACGTAACTTCATCCGCTGACGCTTGAGCTTCTTCACTCATTGTTTTACTCTGTTCATCCATAGCAGCAGAAGTTTTAGATGCTTGTTCTGAAAATTGAGTGGGGGTCATTTCACCTTCCATTAAACTCATATCAACAAACCCTTCCTGTATTGATTTCGGGTCAATACCTTGTCGATCATTTGCCGTTACCCATCCAGATACAATTGTTTTTTTTTTATCATTATTAAAAACTTTCACTTCTGTGCAAAGAGGTAAGGGTACATTACTTAAATCTTTTAAGTAATCTGTCGAATTATTAACATATTCTTTCGGTTGATTATTGCTAATATCGTTAAACATTTCGTCACTATTTATGGTTTTCAATGAAGCTAGTAATGAATATATGAGTCCAGTGTTACCGTCATTTGTAGTAGTCATAGCGGTTGTATTAACATTATCAACTAAAACTGATCTAGGATGTGTTTTTGTATTATCATTCTTGTCTAAACATTGACTGTTTGTATTTATAAAATATCGATTACCAACCAAATTCGGCGAATCTTTATAAATCGGAGAATCGCCTTTTATAAGAGCGTCTGCATAATAGTTAATTAAATATTTTGAGTTTTGTTTCATTTCTCGTGGACTTTTATATAGTTCACCATAATTAACAAAATTTGGATCAAATTTGTCGTATATATTATATTTTTTTTCTGGATTTTCAGTTGGCATGATTATATATTCATTATATAAATTTATTTATTTGTAAATAAATTTATTTAGTAATTATATATAATAAATTATATAATGTTACTGTCTGAAATTTGGTGTAATCACAAAAAAAATAATTCAAATAATAACATTCATCAAGACATTTTAGTATCGATTGTAATTGAAATATGTTATACGAATGGTTTTGATTGGAATAAATATTTACATGATTACCCAGATTTAAACAATTCGAGTGAAATATTGGACGAAGTATCGCTATATTCTCATTGGATTAATACTGGTATACAGGAAAATAGATGTGCAGGGATAGTAAATTCACAAAAGCCCTATGATTGTTTTGATTACGGTTCTTATTTAAATAATAACCCGGATTTAGAAGAACTCGATGATCATTTTAAATTATACGAACATTGGTGCTATAATGGTATAAATGAGAATAGATTGGTAACTGATATTGAAACAATTACTACATCGTCTGATACAATCGAAAAAATACATATAAACAAAAATGTTGATATTTTCGAAAAGCCAGATATCAATGATTTGTGGTTAGATACATTACAGACATTAATTAATGATTTTGATTGGAGATTTTATTTAGAATTTTATAAAACAGAATTAATTCCAGCAGGTATAATTACTAAGGGACAAGCATTATCACATTGGTTAATGCACGGTCACGAAGAATATAGATTATCGAATAACTCCACTATCATTAAACCTGTAGTGGAAAAAAAGGATCAAAAACGTATGGAAAAAAAAGAAGAACAAAAACTTGTGGAAAAAAAAGAAGAACAAAAACTTGTGGAAAAAAAAGAAGAACAAAAACTTGTGGAAGAAATTTCAAACCTCCCTGAAAAAAAACAAACCAGTATGCCTATATTTATTATTAATTTGAAAGAAAGAATTGATAAAAAAATGGAAATTAAACATCAAATGAAATCATTAAACATTGATAATTATGAATTTTTTGAAGCATGGGATAAAACAAAGAATATTGTAACATCAAAATACAAAGAATACAATGAGGGTTATGATAAGGGAACAATAAAACAAAGTATATTTGAATCCAATTGGAAATCGAAGGTAATTAAATCGGTGGGTGCAATTGGATTAATCGCGTCGACAGTTGAACTATTTAAACAAATCGAAAAAAAAGGATTAGGAAATGTAATTATTCTAGAAGACGATGTTCAAATGCATAAATCGTGGAATTATATGTTAAAACCATTACATGATGTAATGGATAACCGTGACCTACTTTACATAGGTTATAATAATCATAAAAAACATATAAATGAATTATTAATAGGATGTAATCGGTCAATCTCGAAAACAATTCCTAGTGATCGTAGTTTATACGCCTTTTACGGAACATTTGGATACATTTGTACATCTCAATTTAGAAAAAAAATAATTGAATTAGGTATAGACTGGTTTATACAAAATAATGCGACTATTGATTATGGATTTAATATTTTAAACTGGACGGAAGATATTAATTGCTCAGTCGTAACAGGCGAACCACTTGTTTATCCAGATGTTTTTGATCCCGAATGTATTAATAATAAACGTGAGAATAAAGAAAAATTTTATAGCGATCGATATATAACGTGTGATAATTATCTTGAAAAAATGAAGGAGACTATTCCGTTTGTTTTTATAGTTCCTAGTTATAATAATGAAGAATGGATCGAACGTAATATAAATTCTATTATATCGCAAAATTATACAAACTGGCGTATCATATATATAAATGATAACTCAAATGATAAAACACACGATAAATTCAATAAATTAATCAAAAGTGTTTCTAATAAATCAATTTATATTCATAATGCAACAAAATACGGGCAAGCATTTAATCGGTATCGTGCTTATAATATGTGCGAAGATGACGAATATTGCGTATTGCTCGACGGAGACGATTGGTTAGAAAACAAATATGTTTTGCATTATTTATCAATTTTTATTAAAATAAATGATTTAGATATTACATATGGTAAATTTAATTGGTTTATGGATAACAAGGTACAGCGATTTAATTTTCCAAAAGATTATGATAATACGACAATTAGTAATGTAAAATATAGAAGAGATAGTTGGAGAGGAATGCATTTACGCGTGATAAAGGCACAACATTTAAAATTTATTACTCCATTAGATTTTATTCAAGAAAATGGAGAATTTATTATATGTTGTACAGATTTAGTTGAAAGTTTTGCTTGTTTAGAATTATGTAAAGGCAGGCATAAAATGACCGATGAAATATTAATGATTTATAATAAAGATAACTCAGTTAATTATACTACATCGCATTATAGTGATATTGATAAGGAATTAAAAGCGAGTATACAAAAAACAATTAGATCAAGAGACCCGTATTTAAGTAATATACGAAACGATACGGTTATTATAATTGATATTGAAGATAAAAACTATAAAGAAATGGTTCAAAAATATAAAAAAGAATTTTTACATAAAAGTGATTTGTTTTTAGTTGTTGGTAATGAAATGCATTTTTATATCAATAAGTTGAACTCTTATGAAAATATTCATTATATGAGTTAAAATATTATTATAATTAAATATTATTCAATTATAATATAAATGAAATTAAATAATTTAGAAAAATTTATAAAGGAAAAGAAAATTGATACTATTGTTATACACGGCCTTCTTTCGACTGAACATACCCACCATTTTATACATAATGCTATCTATAAAACATTTGAATATATATTAAAAAAAATGCTTTCAGATATTACATTATTATGGATTAATGATAACGCAAATGCGTCTACTATTTATAATGAGAATTCAAATTATTTAATATTTTCAAGTCCTCATTACAATACTGATAAATTTTTACCTATTTTAACCAATGCATATTATATTTTACATTATAGAACACATAATAAAGTAAATAATAGACTGATAACACGATATAATAAATTGTTACAAGATAAAAAAGCGGTTAAATATGTTGAATATCGCGGAGGACCAAATGATTATTTTGATAAAATGTTCGCTCAATATATTGACGATAAACATTTGTTTTGGAGTTATTATTATATACCTAGTAAAGACCAAGTCAATGATTGTGACGAGAAAAAATATATAAACTATACTTTTAAATCTCAACCTACAAATGAAGTTCATTTATCTTGGGCTACAAACATATTTCCAGAAGATATCGATGTTAATATTCAGTTATTGAGAAAAGGTATTGAATTAAAAAATCACTCTTATTTTTGTGGAACGATTTGGAATACAAATAATATAGAAGTTACACAATGGAAAAAAAACTGTGCGAAACATAATATGATCCCTCTTTTTGATAGCGAAAACGACGAGATAAGACATCAAACCAAAATAAGAGAGGCATTTCTTTCTCCTGCGTTTCAAGGAGCTACACAGAGAGAGTCTGAAAAATGGTTTTATATACCTTGTCGAATATTGAAAAATATAAGCTTCGGTAGTTTAGGTATTACAAATAATCCTGGTGTTCACAAAGTGTTTAAAGATTATTTAATGATTTATGACGAAGATTTAAACAAATTATATGATAAAGCCATAGACTATCGCAAATATGCTGAAGAAAATCAGGAAGAATATATTGAGAAAATGGTAGAGGTTATGGAATTTGTTCGCGATCATCATACTTATTTGAATCGTATTAATGATTTGATACAATTTGGATTTTATTAAAATCTATTAAAATCTATTATTATTTTATATTATAAATGTTAGCAATAAAAAATACACTTACTAATATTCAGGAAACCGTTACAAGAAATTTACCGTATTATAGTGATTTTAAAAAAACAGATGCTAGTGAATATAAAGTAAGTACGAATGAATTAACAGACACACAGAAAAAAGATATAGAAGCTCTTATAGAAACAAATAACCATTTGTTTGGTTATACTAAAGATGCGTCGCCAATTTTAACATATATTATAAAATACAGCACCAGTTGTACTAATGTAGTAGAAATAGTAGACAAATTAAATGTAGTCACAAGGATACCAGCAAAGGCGTTTTTAGCATTTATACGGAAAAACCCAAGAGAAATACAAAATAAATTAGATAATGTGATTAATTATTTCTACTATTATCCAAAAGTTACTGAACATATAGGATACTCATTAGAAAAGCATGTTGGTGTACCCCAGGATTTAGAGCGTGATGATTTTAACATGTCTTATGCACAATATTCTACTATTATTTATAAGAAAGATGGTAAAAAATTAAACGGTATTATATCTGAAATAAATAAAAATAAGTTCAAAATATTGAATATGAAAGACGGCACACACGTCGAATTAAATGAAGAAGATATTTTAGGTTTCTATGAAATGACTGGCCCCGGAGATGGAATTATATCACATTTATTTACAAATCAAAATATATCAGAAATAGAAAAAAATTGTACGACAATAGGAGAAAAATGTGATAAAAACACTTCTTTAGCTAAACGTAATTCTGTTATATGTTCGTTAAAAAATGGAGCAAGAATTGTAAATAAAGCAGGTCCAGAAATTAAAATATGCACAGAATGTATAAAAGATCCAAAAGTTATGAGTAATGATAGTTTACGTGATACCATATATGGTAAAGACAAACGAGAAAGCTTATATTCAGTTGATAGTTCAGAAAGTACATTATCACGAGAGGAAACAAATGCATATGAAACATTTAAAACAGCAGTATGTGCATCAGATTTAAAGATCAAATCCGAAACACATACCGGCGAAATAGATGAGAAAGATAAAGAAATACAAAAATTAAAACAAGAATTAAACACACAGGGTCTTCGTGTGCTTCCTAATTTCCGTAGAAAAAAATATAAATCTACATCTGGTGGTAAAAAGAAATCATCAACAAAAAAGAGCCGTAAAAAGAAAACACATAAAAAGAAAACACATAAAAAGAAAACAAGAAAATATCGTAAATAAGTATATATGGAAAACGAAGTTCCGCAACTTCCTCACATAGCATTACAATTAAAAAAGCGTGATAAATGGATCAAAATAATGTATAAAACCGGTCGACCTATTTTCAATTCGATACACGATAAAACACATATTTATTATAAATCCGATGTTGATAATAGAACCCGGGGGTTTTACATTTAATGAACCCCCCTGAGATCCTTTTTTTTATAAGTCCTTTCTTAAAATATGAAAAACATTCAGATTTTTCATATTTTATTTTGTAAGATCCCAACTTTCTAGATATTTTTCTTCTTCCTCGCTCATTAAATCGGCATAAGATTTTAATTTTGCAATAATATCTTCCTTTATGTCTTCAGGAAAATAAACAAAACTTTTTGAATAAATTCGATTAAATAGGTCTGTTTTAATAGGTAAATAATCTTTAATTGCTTCACGCATATATTCAGGAACTTTTTTATTGTTTCTAATTGTTTCTATGAAAATGTGGGCCATAAAAAGGGGGCGTTTTTGAAAAAGTGTAGTAATAAATTTCTCATCAAATGTATCAAACTGAATTGAAGTATCACCGTGATATAGAAACTGTAATTGCTTTCGTAAACATTTTTTACATTTATTACACGGGTTTCCTTTATTTATTTCACAATAAAGTACTTTATCGTGGAGGTTATTTTGATAAATGATTTTTGAAGTAAATAGTTCAGAGCAACCTGAAATAGGTGAAAACAAATTTATACCCATATTTTTATAAAAACGTTCCCATCTATTTCTTCGGTTCTCATTAAATTGTGGAAAATATTTAACACCATTAGAAAGACACGTAGCCCCTAAAATAGATCCAGACATTATATTAGATATTGATAAATCGGCTGATAATATTAAAGGTATTAAATAAATATTTGTAAAAGTAGTAAAATCTTTAGGCTGGGTTATTTCTTTACAATTTGTCTCTATGATATAGGCATCATTTTTTAAATTATCTTTAACATATTGTTTCATCACACATTTTACTTCCTTTGAATCATTTAAATTACTTGAATGTACCAATGGAATATATGGAAATAATAGTGAAATAGCAGTAGAATCAACTCCTCCGCCATAAGCGGTTACCGTTCTACAACCACCTACATATGGTTCTAAAAATTCATTAATATTTGTAATTGTAATGGGTTTAGTAGGACTATAAACACCATCTATTATTTCGTGTTGTGGTAAAATATCCATTTGAAGGCCTCTTGTGAATGTTTCTGAAACAGGAAAAGGCATTGTAGCTGAATATTTTATCCATGGATAAAAACACGTTATGCAAATTGCTGCTATAATATCAGGATGTAATTTTTTTTTTGAAACATAGCTTATTTCTAAAACATTATTAATTAATTTTATTTTCGGATATGGACCTTGTGATTGAACACCTTCTATCGTTTCATCCCCTTCTAATATAGCTTTAAATAAAGTTTTATCAGTTGATTCTAAATATTCAAACCTCATTTAAATATATTATAAGTAGATTATTTTCCAGTAGATCCAAATCCACCTGAACCACGATCGGTTTGCTCAAAGAAATTTTTAGTAACCAATTCTACATAAATAGGACGCAAATCGGGAGCACAAATCTGTAAAAGGCGGCTATATTTATCTACTGTATATGATTCGGATGACCCAATATTTCTAAAAGCACCAATAAGTTCACCTCTATAACCACTATCAATAATTCCCACACTATTCGCTAACATCAGTGGTGTTTTTGAAATACTCGAACGTGGATAGCTATAATAACTAACAGGTTCCCATCGTTCTATTTTCTCATTAAATATGTGCATTTCACAAATAATATTCATTTTCACAAATTCACTTTCATTATTATGAATATTAGCATCTCTCGGAAAATATACATCAAAACCAGCATTTGGATATTCATTATTAAATGTAGCGGTATTATGTTTTTGAATTTGCTCAATATATTTGTCATGTAGATTTAGATCGTCATTGGTGATACAAAGAAACAATTTTGCGTGTTTAACCATTATATAATATTAAACATAAATACCAATTTTTATATACTTTCAATATTATATAATGGTTAATTTTTTATACCAGAAATTCATTTTATTTATGGATTATAAAGAAAATATATATGATTTAATAAAAAACATAAATTATACGAATTATAAAATAGTATTTTTTTGTGAAGAATTAAGAGAAGAAATGGTTTCAAATGTCTTTGTAGATTATGTATCAACCTCAAAAAAATCAAAAAATGAAGCTATATTTGATTATTGTAAAAATATACCACAAAATGATATTGTATTGTTTACAGATGAAATCACAGAAGATATGTTATCAACATTAAATACCGTAATTCTAAATAACAAACCTAGAATAGTTAGTAATAGTAAATGGTTTGAAAAATCATTTAAATATCCATATTATTGGTGTTGCAAAAATTATATAATTCGCGAATTATATAAACAAATTAATAAAAAAGACATTGATACAATAGAATTATTACAAGCACTCGGTGATATATCAGGTAGTTCTAATATTATAATAAAAGAGTTATTTCCAATACAAAATAATATATTATCGATTGATAATAGTAATCGTAATAAGTATAAGTATGTTTCGGATACTATTCATGTTATAATGGCGACTTATGAAAGAAATTGTAATTTAGAAATAATATTCAATTCATTATGTGACCAAACTGAGAAGAAATTTCATTTCCATTTATTAGATAATAATATTGATAGGTCAAAACAAAAAGAAATTGATGTTATGATAGAAAGGTTTAGCGAAAAACTACATATATCACTACACCGATATAACTATAATTATCATTGCATAGCTCGTTTGCATATTATACAACATTTGATAAAAATCGGTTTTATAGAATATGTTATTGTATTTGACGATGATCAACTTCATCATCACGATTGGATAGAAACCATGGTTAATCAAAAGAGTGTATTATCTATATTATCCTGGTATGGTAAAATATTCGATAATAAAAGTTATTGGTTTAAAGGTTCTAATTTGAAAAAAATATTAACATATACAGATATTGAACGGCGACAGCGTCGTGATGTTAAGAAATTTAAATATTTTGGACCAGGTGGGTGTATATTTGATATTAACTTGTTTTTATTTAATGAATTATTTCATTATCAAAAATATTCCGATTTAATTTTCAAATTGGATGATATATGGTTAAGTTTTGTTTTAGATAAATATGTGAATATACCATTCAATCGCATGGTTTATCATCCAAAAGAATGTATCAATCGCAATGATTTACGAAATACGACTTGGGCAAAATGCAAAATAGATAAACCCTTACTGTTTAATCATTTATCCGAAGAGTATGGTTGGGATATATTACAAGATCAGGAACCATTAATAACGGTGAATACATTTTTTTCAAAAGTATATGTTATATTTCGTAATTCTGACGAATTATTAAAAACGAAGGAGATATTTTTAAAAATGAATATATCGGCCTGTTTTGTTTCAAGTAAAAATAGAAAGGATACAATATGTGATATTTTTAAATCGGCCGTCCGAGAAAAAACACAGTCAATACTAATATTTAACCAAAATATTGTATTTCATAAATTCTTTCATCATTTATTTCATAAATATGTTAAAAATATACCGGACAATTGGGATATATTATATCTTGGACAGGATACAATTAAAATGGAAAATGAAGAAGGATTTTTTCCATTAACACAAGATGTTACCGGATTACACGGAGTAGGATATAGTATAAATTCTATCGAAACATTATTATCTTATGATATGCATAATAAAGTGGACGTTTTACACGACAATAAAATAGTAGAACAAACTGTTTTAAAAAACCAATATTTTATACATCCTGGATTAGTAGTAAACAATATAATAGAAAATGATAAATTTGAAAAATATAATTTAATAGATACTATAGATATTCCTATCACTATCTATCTAATTGATATAGACAATATTCCTAATTTTAATTATCATTATTGTATTTTTAAACCTGTCCAAGACATTTCTAATTGCAAAACGGATTATTTTGTAATTATTAACAATAAACCTAATTGTTATTATGACGTTGATATAATTAAAACAGGTATTTATAATTTAATAACATTAAATAAAAGCAAACATATACCACGTCAATGTTGTATAGAAACCGTTGATATTGTAAACTATAGTTTATGGTGTAATTACATTAAGTATACACACCAAGAAACGCAATACGATAATAATAATAATATGGCGTTTTATATCAAGGGCGAAAAAGTCCGTATACCGGATTTTGAAACATTAAATCAGAAAAAGATATTTATATTTTGATATATATATATATATATATAATGGAAGAAGTAATATATCGTATTTTAGAACATTCAGTTGAGTTGTTTGATTGGGAAAAATATTTACACCAATATAAAGATTTACAACATGGTGGTATTACAACAAAAGAACACGCAATCAAACATATGATAGAACATGGAAGATTTGATAATAGAGATTTATTCGATATTAAAGGAAAAAAATATATACATTCGTTTAATAAAAACGACTACGAAAAGTTGGTAGACACGCAGTTTGAAACAGAAATAAATGCTTATTTAGAATGGTGTAACGATAGAAAAGTTATGAAATGCTATATATTAGAGGTAAATGATATATTTACCGAATTAATCGGACAAACTGATACAATTTATAGAATAATATCAAAATATACAACTATTGAAGATTTAATAGTAAATGAAAAGGACAATGTTCATTTTTTAGAAATAAATAAAAGAATATATAAAACATATACGAAAAATAAAGAACAAGAAGAAGCAGAGAAAAATGCAACAGAAGAAGCCAGAATAGCCGCAGAGAAAAATGCAGCAGAAGAAGCAAGAATAGCAGCAGAGAAAAAGGCTGCAGAAGAAGCAAGAATAGCAGAAGAAGAAGCAAGAATAGCAGCAGAAGAAGCAAGAATAGCAGCAGAGAAAAAGGCAGCAGAAGAAGCAAGAATAGCAGCAGAGAAAAAGGCAGCAGAAGAAGCAAGAATAGCAGCAGAAGAAGCAAGAATAGCAGCAGAGAAAAAGGCAGCAGAAGAAGCAAGAATAGCAGCAGAAGAAGCAAGAATAGCAGCAGAGAAAAAGGCAGCAGAAGAAGCAAGAATAGCAGCAGAAGAAG
>Ga0209712_10000678_pt1 | contig 29638 bp, 26 predicted proteins | sample ArcOceMetagenome_FD_187443 | JGI IMG/M metagenome (GOLD analysis project Ga0209712, IMG submission 187443) | Marine eukaryotic phytoplankton communities from Arctic Ocean - Arctic Ocean - Greenland ARC118M Metagenome (SPAdes) (version 2) | ecosystem: Environmental > Aquatic > Marine > Oceanic...
ACAGTCAATGACGTGGTCAACCAAATTCAGTCACACTAGTTAAGCAACCATTTCTAATTCTCTACCCACTGATTCAAAAACGTTAGGACTTTGATAATCCAGATACGAATGAAGTCGGTGGCTGTTGTACCACATGGTTATGTAGTTCAGTACATCTTGCTGTGCTGAATAACGTGTTTCATAATTACGCCAATGAACGCGCTCTTGCTTCAAGCTTCCAAAGAAACTTTCGGCTACGGCATTATCCCAGCAACATCCTTTTTTACTCATACTGCCAGCAAACCCATGTGATTTGAGTAATCGACGATATTGATGGCTGGCATACTGAACGCCCTGATCTGAATGAACTATCAACCCTGCTTTGGGTTGTCGTTGCCAAATAGCCATTGTTAATGCATCACAAACAAGCTGCGCTTTCATTCTTGACCCCATGCTCCAACCCACGATTTTTCGTGAGTATAAGTCAATCACAACACATAAATATAACCAACCTTCGGATGTCCAAACATAGGTGATATCACCTACCCACGCTTTATCAGGTGCTTCAACAGCAAAGTTTTGCTTTAGCTCATTTTGATAAATGGGTTTGTTATGGTCGCTGTTCGTTGTTGCCTTGTATTTCTTTTTATAACGAACCCAAACATTCGCTTCTTTCATGAGCTGAGCCGTCTTACGTCGGCTAACCGGAAAGCTTAATGTATTGAGTACTTTTTTAATCCGTCTAGCGCCATAAGTATTGTCGCTGAATTTAGCAATATCTTTGATCAACGCCATCATTTCTTGATGTGTTGGATCATCAGCGGCACTTACTTTACGCTTTTGAAAGCTATAGAAATTATTACTTTTAACACCCAGTACGTGGCACATGACTACCACAGGCCAGATCTCCTTATGTTGGGCAATGAACGAATATTTTACTTCGTTTCTTTGGCAAAGAAGACCGTCGCTTTTTTTAGGATTTCACGCTCCATTTCTAAACGCTTTACTTGAGCTTTTAGGTTACGGATTTCTTCTTGCTCAGGTGTTAATTTCCCGTTGCCACGAAAAGCGTGACCATCCTCATTGTCAGCTTCTTTGATCCAACGGCCCAGCATATTAGGATTAACGCCTAAGTTTCTTGAGGCTTCTGCCTGGCTATAGTTTTGTTCTACAACTAAAGCGATAGCATCAAGTTTGAATTCTTTTGAATATTTTTTACGTTTTGTCATTTTCGCTCTCCAATTAAGATTATTATCTCTTAACTAGGTAGTCGAATCCATTAGACCACGTCACAAGCTCATTATTGTAAAGAGGGTATAAATGAAAAGACGCGATTAAAACTAGGATGATGTGGTTTAGGCTGTCGTATTATGTAAATATAATCATAATTTTATTACAAGCGTTTTGAGCAAATATCACCCGTTTTTATGATAAATAATAACGCTCATCGTAAGATGGAATATTGGTTTGTGACGCTATATTGTATTGAACATTATCACTATAGGTGAAATTTTTGATAAATTAAGGGGGAAGTAACCAGGGTTGTTACGGTTTCTATTAATTAGCTTATAGTTTGTAAGATAACTTACTGATCTGAAAGTTATTTTTTCAGTGAGCAGTAAAATTATAACAAAAGTGAATTACTTAGTAATTTTGTTCTGATTTCATACCTTCAATATTAATAATTTTAGAACGATTCATTGTTATTTTAAAACGCTGTATATATTGTTGCGTTTTACTCCCTGCTATTTTTTGCTCTTGCACTACCGCTAAATTGATTTGATATCGTCGTTCAACACCCTGGTTAGATATTTTACTGCCATCAAGTGCATACAGCCGCCCTTCTCCTTTTTTCATAAAACGAGCGAATGGCGTTAAGTTAAAAAATATTTGGTGTTGTATCTCTTTAAAACCCGGCATAAATTCTTTTGCTATAATTTTTGAATCACAGCGAAAGTGAAGTAACTGAGCGGCTTGTTTATTCTGTTGACGACGTTTTTGAAAGTGCTTATTCACGATATCAGGTAGATCTTTATTTTTTATATATTCGAGCCATAACGTTTGTACAGACATTTTGTTTTTTGACAAACTATCAGTAAAAATATGCTGCCATTTTGGGCGACCACGTTGAATTTTTCTCCAAATCAAACGAGTCAAATCATCCTTGAAAATTTCTCGGATGCCATATATAGCGCCTAAAGATGCAATCAACACCAAAGTAACTTCTGTAAAAGCTGAACGCGCGTTTAGTACAATAGACATCACAAACGCCATAATTACAGCGGTAATACCTCCACGTACTAAACGTCGTAAATTAGCATCCAAATCATGTGTTGTTCTTTTAAATACAACACCAAATTCACTCAAACGCTGCAACAGACGCATCTTATTCGTAATGCGGTTTGGGTCCGACAATGTAATTTTTGAATTATATTGTTGTTCAGTTCTGTAGTTATTTTCTTGACGACATAGCTCAAACAAAACCTCTCGTGATTCCGCCTTATCTGAGCTCTTAGGTCCATTAGACAACAAATTAAGAAATGACTGCTCAGTGTACCAACTCAAGTAATTATCAACATTTTCAAAATAAGATCGGAGCTTTTGATCTGAGGGAGTATATCGGCGTAACTTCTTTAACAATGTTTGGCTCTGATCAACCAGCTCAAGGGCATACAGATAAAACTTTTCTATATCACTTTCTTGTAATGCTTGTTTAATATCTGTTTCGAGAGCGACCCTAAATTGATATGAAAATAAATTTAGATTACTACGATAATCAGTCTTTTCACCTTTCTTTTGGCTAATAAATCGACTTCTAACTAGTGGTAAATGTACTTGACGAGAAAAATAAGCGCAATTGCTTTTAATACTACTGTGAAAGTAGTTATCTTCACTTAGGGTTATAGTATTAATCCCCATTTCTTCGGGAAGAGAGAAATAGAGATCAAAACGTTGAGATTCTTTTGGTGATAGTTGTTGGCTAACTTTAAATGATAGATTATCATCTTGCGTGAGACTGATTTTTTTCACTTATTTACTCCCTAAAGTATAAGTATCTGTCACTTTGGGATTTTTTTCCATAACTGGTTAATATAAATAGCCAAAATCTATTATCAGCCTTTAATTATATACAAGCAATTGGTTTAACTTATTAACCACAGCATTTTTTGTATTTTTTAGTACTGCCACACGAACAAAGATCATTTCTTTTAGGCGTTTTTTCGAAGCGCTGTGTTTTAGGGGTATTCAGCATCGCATCAAGTTCACTTATATTTTCTTCTTTATTTACATTAATTTCTATATTAGCCACGAAATTATGCGCCGCAACAATAATTTCAATTTCTTTCTCTCTTTGCTCTGAACCAACAATAAGGGTTAATGGTTTTTCTGCACTTCCAAGCTTTACATCACGGTTAGGTTTATAGCCTGCAGTTCCATGACTTCCCATGACATCTGGAGTACCTCGATAGAAAAATTTAGACATAATGCACTCCTTAATTAAATATGATTGACGATATTGGGCTACTAAAAATTCGCGCGAATTCTAACAGCTTAATCTCTCTTTAGCTAAAATTTTATCTTTTTTCATTGAGGGTATTAAATATGACTTGTAGATGAATAACTAATAGCTTCACATGATAATGATTCTCATTTACAATGCGATTACATTTAAGCGGTAGGGACAGGTTAGCCCTAAGGCGACCTCCTCATTTAATGAAAAATAAAACACATCTTTCACCTTCAACCTTAATAGAATTAATGGAAAGTCAACGTTACGGCGTTGAATATCAACCTATTGTTTGTATCAAGACCCAAGAAATCTATGCTTTTGAATGTCTATCCAGGTTCTTCAATAGAGATCATTCAACAATAAGGCCTGATCTTGTTTACTCTTCTTTACATGACAGTCCTTTAAGTCTGTTTCAAGTTGAATATCAACAGAAAAAATTACAACTTTCATATGCGCCTAATACAGTAGACATATTTGTGAATTTAGACCAAGACTCATACTTTTCAACAGGGGCATTAAAGAGTGACAATCCTTTTTTGAAGTTATTTAAAGATTATAAGAAGTCAAAAATAATTGTCGAACTTATTGAAAATTCTGAAATAAATGATGCAATTATGAGTTTAGCGATGATAGATAATCTATCGAAAAATAATATACATACGGCAATTGATGACCTTTGCAATCCACAATCTATGGTATCAACAGCTGTGATTCAATTAGTTGATTATATTAAGCTTGATAAATATGTCGTCAATAATAGGTCTAATAGCAACTTCATGCTTCTTGTTAAATCTATGATCAGTTATGCCCATAGTGCAAATAAAAAGGTTATTTTGGAAGGGGTTGAAACTTTAGAGGATATGCAATTTGCCAAGCAACTAAATGTCGATTTTGTTCAAGGTTTTTTGTATCGACACCTATTTAAAAATTTTAATTAAGCTAATAACTTCTAGACTTATAATAAAACTGTTCTATGATTATTTATTAGATAAAACGTCAAGTAAAATATTAAAAGGATTTAATGATGGAATTTTCTACACCTCATGCTATACGACAAATAAAAGCTAATACGCATAAAGAATTGTGGGTTGAAGGTCAAAAACAATGTCCCTTACAAGCAATGTCTTTTGCATTTAACTATCACACTATCAACATTGTTGATTCGGCTGAAGGATTAAATATAGAAGGTATTGTACCCGTGTCTGGACATATACATACAGAATAGTATAGATAATGATCGTACGAGGAAAAAATTGAAAACTATATTGCACCATTTTTACCTCTAACGTACTGACTTTTCGATATGTTTAGAATTATATTTGTCTCCTTGGGGTCTTTAATTCTAAACGCCTCTAAAAAAATCATCCAAGACAGAGTTGACTGTCATAATTGAATAAAACAGGACTTTGCTCACGAATCTCACAAAAGCAACAGACTACATTTTTAAAAGCGCAATTAGTATATGACTCTTTTTTGTTATTTATAATTATGGGTTCCTCCTTATTATTTTATTCATTTTAAACAAAAATTCAGCAATTTCAGAAACTATACTGTCGGTTTATTTGCTTTAGGATCGTAATATTATTGAGGATACTTGTTATGCTAAGGATTAAAGGATTAAAATAGGCGGAGCCTAATCTGTTTTATGTTAATTGATTTTATCTAACAAAAAGCATTTAAATTCGGAATCAAATAACGGTTTTGCAATATGATACCCTTGCCCTAAATCGCAGCCAATTTCTTTAAGTTTTTGATATTGCTCTGCAGTTTCAATACCTTCTGCAGTAGTTTTTATTTTTAATGTTTTTGCTAGTTTAACGACTGCATCTAATATCAGAACTTTGTTACTGTCTTCGTTTAAATCGTCAACGAAACTTTTATCAATTTTGAGGTAATCTAAAGAAAATTGATGTAAATAACTCAGTGAAGAGTAGCCTGTTCCAAAGTCGTCCAATGCAACGGGTACATTAATTGTTTTCAAAATATCTAAATGCCTTTTCACCGCATCAACGTTTAAAATCAAACTTTCTTCAGTAATTTCTACGCATAATTGCTTAATAATAATCGCAGATTTCAAGTGTTGTTCTTGCATATAACAAATAAAATCTTGTGATGCAAAGCCAGACGTTGATACATTAACACTCAGTTTGAATTTTTGAGGAAGCCAGTCAACCCACATATTTAGGTTACTTACCGCCAACTTCAGCATATAAAGATCAAGTTGAACAATTTGTCCTGACTTTTCTAAAATAGGAATAAAAACATCAGGAAACAAAAGTCCTAATTTAGGATGCTGCCAACGCACCAATACTTCAGCACCAATAACATCACCGGTATAAAAATCAATTAACGGTTGATAACTACCAATAAACTCTTGATTTTTAATTGCATTATCAAAATCATATTCTAACTTAACATTCGTGGATTTATTTTGTTCTTCAAGCGCTTCAAAAAATACGTATTGATTACGTCCTTGCAACTTAGCTTGGTACATAGCATGATCAGCGTCAATTAATAGCTTTTCTGCACTATCACTCGTATCGTGATAAGTTGAAATGCCAATACTTACACTACTAAAAATATTCAACCCTTCGATATTGAAAGGATGAGAGACAGCAGAAATTATACTTTCAGTAATCCTACAAATAGTATCGTGGTCAATATTTGAGTCAAGCAATATGGCAAACTCATCTCCCCCTAATCTTGCGAGTGTATCGGTTTGCCTTAAAACTAGATTAATTGATTTCACAATCGCGATAAGTAACTTATCACCAACATGATGTCCATAAGTGTCGTTAACTTGCTTAAATCTATCAACATCAACAAACAATATAGCGATATTGTTAGAGCGATTATTCTGACAATGTAAGAATGCGTGTTGGATCCTATCTTTAAAAAGTGATCTGTTAGGTAAGTCAGTTAAAGGGTCATGTAATGCTAAAAACTGAAGCTTTTGCTTAGCTTCCATCCTTTCAATAGCATTATTAATATGCTTAGCAACAAACATTAACAATTGCTTATCTTTTTCTTGAAACAAGAATTCTGAACTATAACTTTGTACAACAACAATCCCTTTATTTAAACCACTACCAAAAGGGACTCCTAACCATGCTTTAGGAATACTACCCCGAATATAGATCTTTTTTTCATCGATCATCTTTTGAATGTCTTGCTCATAAAGTAAAAATGGCTGCTCTTTAGCTAAGGCATAACCCGTTATGCTTAATAATTCAGGATCGATCTCTAGACTTATAAACGCTAAGTTAGGATCAAGTTCATCGATAGCATAAGGGAAATCAATTCTTTTTCCATCATCTTTTAATAGCGCAACAAAAAAGTTTTTTGCAAGAGTAAGGCGACCAATACATTGATGTAAATGTTGATAAAATTCGTCAATACTAGTGGTATTAAAAATTATTTCGGCTATTTCAAATAAGGCGTCTTGGATTTTATTAGCGTACTCTAAATTTTCAATAATATCTTCCAATACATCAACCTTATTCATTTGAGATATCTTCATTGCGGTAATCGTCGCTAAAGCCGTGAGTGTTCTAAGGTGGTATTCTGTGTAAAAATTAACGCTGGCATGTTCTGAGTCAATAACACCTAATAGTTGGTCATTAAATAAAATGGGAACAGCTAACTCAGATAAGGTATTTTCGTCATCAACAATGTAACTTTCAAACTCTCGAATATCATTGACTAATATAGGTTTTTTAGTTGCTGCCACCTTACCAATAACGCCTTTATTAAAAGGAATTACAATAGCGTTAGACAAAGTGTTTCTTATTTTTGTAGCATTTTTTTGGTCATTATTAATGCGTTCTTTTTTTTCAAAGCCAGCCATTCGGCTTAACGTATCTCCACCTGGATCTAGCGTGTATATAACAGCATCTTCAAAACCGAGTTTTTGAACAATATTTTGTGCTAAATACAGCCAGATTTCATTAATAGTACTTAATAAAAGGATATCGGTGGCAAACTTATTAGTTATAGTTAAACTTTTGATCGTGTCTGATTTAGAGAGTTCGTACAAATTTTATTGCCTAAAAGTTGTTTAAAATGTAATGCAACGGTCATCATATTATTAAGGTGCAGCCATTTTATTTAAGTCGATAAATTTCTAATCATATACGTATTCATCGAATTAATGATAAAAATATTGAATTAGCTTACTTTCTAAATACTCATAGAGCAAGCCATCCTAAAGTGGTCTGCTATTTATAAATGTCATGAATGTAAACTTATTCATTGTATGCCGAAAATATTTTTATTTTAATGACCTAACTATCGCTCGAAAAAACGCGATTGTTTCTTGTTTTGAATTTAGATTATCTTGAAATAGTTTGTCTGCACTATTTTTTACAATCACAACACTTTCTTTTTGATTCACATAGATATATTGCCCATAAACGCCAACACAAAAAAACTCACCTTCTTCTGCCAAGGTTGGCAACCATATTTGATACCCATATCCGAGTTTATCTTTGGTTGATTTTAAGTACTCAGCATTTGCTGTAGTAGCTGATTTGATCCAATCTGGAGAAACCAACTGTTGATCTTGCCATTGCCCATTATTGGCCAACAAACGACCAAAACGCGCATAATCACGCGTAATAGCATTAAGACCACCAAGAGCAAAAGCCGCGCCTTGTGAGTCGGTGATCCAATCGGCATTACTTTCCATTCCTATTTTCTGCCAGATGTTTTCTTGAAGGAGTAATGCTAACGACTTTCCTGAGACTCTTCTGACGATCATGCCAATAACATGAGTGTCCATACTTACATAATGAAACCTTTGCCCTGGTTCAGATTCAGCTTCCAGTTCTGACGTCATTTCATCTAATGAACCGCCAATGGCTAGAACCCTGCCCATTTTATTAATGTCTGAATTGAAATCTTGATAATCTTCATCCCATTTCACACCCGATGACATTTGCAAAACATGTTTTACTTTGATATTTTCATAACCAGAATTTTTCATTTCAGGTAAGTAAAAGTCTACGCTTTTCTCAATATCAATTTTACCCGCATCTACCTGCATTCCAAATAAAATAGAAACAAAAGACTTTGCCATTGACCAGGAAATTCGTTTGTCCATACTTTGCGTGTCTAAGTAATAATTTTCATAAGTAATATGGTCTTTTTTTAACACCAGAAGAGCGGTAGTCGCCCTTCGGGTGAGAAACTCATTAACTGATGTTGATTTTTTACGATAAGAAAATGTGTCGGGTAACAACTTTAATGACTGATCAAATTCAAAAGGTTGTTCACTTTTTTGTATGGCTTGAGTGGTAAACGCTTTATTCATATTTGAGAAGTTATTAACGATTAATTCGCTATCGAATAAAGTCATAACACTATGTAGGCGATTTACTTTTTCCCAGTTAAATGTGATTAATATAATGAAAAGACAAAGCACTGTGATGATAGTAATTTTAATGATGTTTAAGAAACGTTGCATAACTATACTCTGAATTATTATTTTAAAATCAGTTAATGAAGCGTTAATTTATATTAATTATAAGGTTATTACAAACGTCACTGATAACTGAATAGTCAAACGTTTAATTAACAGCGTGCTGTATTATTTATACTATTGTTACCTATATGGCCTAAAACGAAAAAGGGTAATAACATCACTGTTATTACCCTTCCTATTAGTATCAACTTCATGAATATTTAATGATTCTCTGACACCATATTCACTGTATATTTCGGTATTTCAACGACTAAATCTACATCGCCAACCAATGCTTGACAACCTAAACGCGATTCAGGCTCTAGGCCCCATGCTCTATCAAGCATGTCATCTTCAAGTTCATCGCTCTCTGCAATAGAATCAAAGCCTTCACGAATAATCATGTGGCACGTAGTACATGCACATACTTTTTCACAAGCATGCTCTACACCAATGTCATTACGCAGTGCAACGTTCAGTATGCTTTCTCCCTTTACTGCTTCAATAACTGCACCATCTGGGCATAAATCTTCGTTCGGAAGGAATATAATTTTCGCCATGTTTTGTTAGCTCCTAAAAGGTTTTAAACTTCGTCTACTGAATGCCCTGCTAAAGCTGTTTTTATCGATGAATCCATACGACGTTCAGCAAAAATAGCAGTACTTTCATTTAATGTTTCAATGGCTGCTTCAATATCATCAGTAACCATACTTTGTGCAATTTTCGCTAAAGCGCTTATTGCATTATTTATTGTGGTAATTTCATCATCATTTAATAAGGCGCTATCACTGAGCAGTGCAGATTGCACTGATTCAATAACACGAGATGCTTCAACCTGTTGCTCTTTAAGCATACGCGCTTGAATATCTTGTTCTGCATTACTCATTGAGTCCATCAACATTTTAGTAATTTCGTGTTCTTCTAACCCGAATGAAGGTTTCACAGTAATACCTGTTTCGACTCCTGTTGATTTTTCCATTGCTGAAACTTCCAGTAAACCGTCGGCATCAACTTTAAAAGTAACACGGATATGCGCTGCACCTGCAGTCATTGCAGGAATACCTCGTAATTCAAAACGTGCTAATGAACGACAATCTTCAACAAGCTCACGTTCACCTTGAAGAACATGCACTGCCATTGCAGTTTGACCGTCTTTAAACGTCGTAAATTCTTGTGCCTTGGCAACAGGAATGGTTGTATTTCTTGGTATCACCTTTTCAACCAAACCGCCCATAGTTTCTAAGCCAAGCGATAGTGGAATAACATCTAACAAGAGAATATCACTGTCAGGTTTATTACCGGCTAGAATATCAGCTTGAATTGCGGCGCCAAGGGCAACAACTTTATCAGGGTCAATTGAGGTGAGGGGTAAACGGTTAAAGTATTTTTCAACTTCTTGGCGTATAAGAGGAACACGTGTTGAACCACCTACCATGACAACTTCAATGACTTCATCTATAGAAATTTCAGCATCTTTCAAAGCACGGCGACAAGCACGTAATGTTTTAGTCACAAATACATTAATTAATGACTCAAACGTTTGGCGATTCACTTCACCAGAGAAGCTTTCATTATTTTCTAATGATAACGAGTAACTCGCGGAATGACTGTCGGTTAGTTGTTCTTTTATCGTGCATGCTTTTTGTAATAGTTGACGCTCCAGCGTTGTTGATAATGGACGTTTTAATCCAGCTTGTTCAATTAAATGTTCAACCAAAACATTATCAAAATCATCCCCACCTAGGGCTGAATCTCCGCCTGTAGCCAACACTTCAAAAACACCATTATTTAAACGTAATACTGATATATCAAAGGTACCACCCCCTAAATCATAAACAGCGATTACACCTTCTTTTCCACTGTCTAAACCATAAGCAACGGCTGCCGCTGTAGGCTCATTAAGTAAACGTAAAACCTTCAAGTCAGCCAGTTTAGCTGCATCTTTTGTACTATGGCGTTGAGCATCGTCAAAATAAGCAGGAACCGTAATAACAACCCCCGTAAGTTCACCACCTAGAGCAGCTTCAGCACGTAACTTTAAGCTTTTCAATATTTCAGCTGAGACTTGCACTGGGTTAACCTCACCGGTACGAGTACTGATACTTGGATGGTTTTCATCTCCTGTAAAAGAATAAGGTAATGAAGGGTATTTTTTACGGATATCAGCTAAAGAACGTCCAATGAGGCGTTTGGCTGAAACAATAGTATTTTCTGGATCGCTAACAGAATGAACTTTAGCAGTATTTCCAACTAAAATTTCAGTATCTTGGTAACTCACGACTGAAGGCAATATATCGCGTCCTTCGTTATCAACTAAGGTTTCAGATAAACCACTTTTAACACTGGCTATAAGAGAGTTAGTTGTTCCTAAATCGATACCTGCAGCAAGACGATGTTCATGAGGAACTGTGCTTTGTCCGGGTTCAGCTATTTGTAATAACGCCATTTTAAGACTCTTTTATATTCGATTACGATTAACGGGCGGTATGATATTTCATTGTGAATAAAAAAACACGTCTTTGCGGTTACTTTATTAAACTAAAAATTCATTTGGAATAGAGATCATCACTCATCAAACAGTTGATCTTCTAATTTATCAAGATCCACACGTAATTTTTGGTAAAATTTTAATTTACGTAAATTATCACCCGCTAATAGATTTGACTGTATTGTATTTTCGTCAAGCAGTTTGTGCATTGCTAACGTTAGCTCTTGAGAGCCCGTATTTAATACTTCAGCATACAATGAAATTGCAGCGTCATGATCATCTGCGTGTTTAACATCGTCAAGCATTTCATGCAATTCCATTTGGCGCATTAGAAAACTATTATCACTAAAAGAAGCTTGATCATTTGGCTGAGCGCTTTCTCGTAATGCTAATAAATATTGTGCACGTTTTAAGGGGTTTTTTAGCGTTTGGTATGCATCGTTAATTAGAGTTGACTTTTTAACGGCAACCAATTGATCTTGGCTAGAAGCATGAGCGAATTTGTCTGGATGTACTTTTTTTTGTAGTGTTTGGTAGAGTTCAGCTAATTTATGAACATCAAGTTCAAACTGTGCTGAAAAACCAAAAATTTGAAAATAATTCACAAAAACTCCAGTGAACGACTTAATATTAAGTCGTTCACAATATATATACCCAGTCTATTAATCTTATTTGTTTGGGAACAAACTCAATAGACTGAACTTAGTAGACAGAGTATTAAACGTTAAAGCTTTCACCACAACCACATTCGCCTTTAGCGTTTGGATTTGTGAATTTAAAACCTTCGTTGAGTCCTTCCTTAACAAAATCGACTTCAATGCCATCAAGGTAAACTAAACTTTTTCCGTCAATGATGATATTAACATCAGAGATAGAAAACAAAGTGTCATCTTCATTTAACTCATCAACAAATTCCATCACATAAGCTAAACCAGAACATCCCGTAGTTTTAATACCAAGACGTAAACCAAGACCTTTGCCTCGATTAGTAATAAACGACTGGATACGATCTGCTGCGTCGGGTGTCATTGTAACACTCATAAATAACTCCGACTTCTAAGCAGTTTTACTACGGTAGTCTTCAATTGCTGCTTTGATAGCATCTTCAGCTAAGATAGAACAATGAATTTTAACCGGTGGTAATGCAAGTTCTTCAGCAATAGCCGTGTTTTTAATCTGGCCAGCTTCGTCAATTGACTTGCCTTTTACCCATTCAGTAACTAATGAGCTTGACGCTATCGCTGAACCACAACCATAGGTTTTAAATTTAGCGTCTTCGATAATACCGTCGTCGTTAATTTTAAGTTGTAATTTCATTACGTCACCACATGCGGGTGCACCAACCATACCGGTTGCTACTTGTGGATCGTTTTTATCCATTGAGCCAACATTACGTGGATTTTCATAGTGATCAATTACTTTTTCTGAATAAGCCATTATTTCTCTCCTGATAGCGATGAACAATACAAAAATGAATGTACATCAGTAAATTTATTTGGGTCGCTTAGTGAGCAGCCCATTCAATAGAATCTAAATCAATACCATCTTTGAACATTTCCCAAAGTGGTGACATATCACGTAAATGACCAATTGATTTTTTAATAAGTGTAATTGCGTAATCTATTTCTTCTTCCGTAGTAAAACGGCCGAAGCTAAAACGAATTGAGCTATGTGCCATTTCATCGTTCAAACCCAAAGCACGCAAAACGTACGAAGGCTCTAGACTTGCTGATGTGCATGCAGAACCAGAAGATACGGCTAAATCTTTAAGCGCCATAATCAATGATTCACCTTCAACGAAATTGAAACTTACATTCAAGTTACCTGGGTAACGCTTATCAAAATCGCCGTTAACAAAGACTTGTTCCATTTCATTCAAGCCAGCCCATAAACGGTCACGCATTGTAGTTACATGTGCAATGTCTTGTGCAATTTCTTCTTTAGCAATACGACAAGCTTCACCTAAACCAACGATTTGATGTGTTGGTAATGTACCACTACGCATTCCACGTTCGTGGCCACCACCGTGCATTTGTGATTCAAGACGAACACGCGGTTTACGACTTACGTACATTGCGCCCATACCTTTTGGACCATAAAATTTATGAGCAGAGATTGACATTAAGTCAACTTTCAAGTGCTGCATGTCAATTTCAACTTTACCAACACTCTGTGCAGCATCAACATGAAAAATAATTTTACGAGCACGACACAGTTCACCAATTTCGGCAATATCTTGAATAACACCAATTTCATTATTTATGTGCATGATACTGACTAAGATAGTGTCATCACGCATGGCCGCTTCAAGTTTATTAAGATCAATCAATCCATTCGTTTCTGGATCTAAATAAGTTACTTCAAACCCTTGACGTTCAAGTTCACGACAAGTATCTAAAACAGCTTTGTGTTCAGTTTTACACGTAATAATGTGCTTACCTTTTTTCTTATAAAAGTTAGCAGCACCTTTAATAGCAAGGTTATTTGACTCTGTAGCACCTGAAGTAAAAACAATTTCACGAGGGTCTGCATTAAGAAGATCGGCGACTTGGTTACGCGCGATATCTACGGCTTCTTCAGCTTGCCAGCCAAATTTATGTGAACGAGATGCAGGGTTACCGTAAAAACCGTCAGTAGTCATATACTGCATCATTTTTTCTGCAACACGTTTATCAACAGGTGTTGTAGCTGAGTAATCAAAATAAATAGGAAGCTTCATTCGCTAACGTTCTCCAGTTTAACAACACGCATTTAGTGCATGTCGTGCATAATATTTTTGGTTTCTATTAATGTTTCTAATGGTGATATTGCTTTATTTGATCGTGCATAAGCTTTATCTTGTCGTTCTGATATTAATTTTACATTTTGTTGACCAACAAGTTCTGACAACATTATTTTCTTTAAAAAATCTTCGATTTGATCACTCAAACCTTCCCACAAATTATGTGTTAAGCATTCGACACCATTTTGGCAATTTCCTTTACCTGCGCATCGGGTTGCGTTAATAGATTCATTCACCGCATTGATTACATCGGCAACTGAAATTTTTGCAGAACACATACCTAAACGATAACCACCGCCTGGTCCTCTGACGCTATTTACTAAGCCACACTTTCTTAAACGAGAGAACAGTTGTTCTAAATAGGACAACGATATACTCTGTCGCTCTGAAATATCAGCTAAAGATACTGGCCCAGATACTGCGTGGATAGCTACATCTAACATTGCAGTTACAGCGTAACGCCCTTTTGAAGTCAGTTTCATTGTGTGCCCCTATCGAATTATGAGTAATTTTACATAACCTTAAAAAATAGTCAACTAAATACCCGAGTGTTTTACTCAAGTATTATACATTTAGTTAAAAAATAACGAATTAACAGATAGATAGCTTAATTTGACAGGAATAAATTATTGCGGGATTAAAGAACCATGATACTTAAATCTCAGGATCGAATGATTCTACACCTTTTTCACGACGTTTAGCGGCTGCTTTTTCATCATCAACAAATTCACCAACACGTAATTCAGGTAATGCTTCTTGGCAGACTTCTCCACCGAGTTGATTTACTTCTCGGCATAAATCAGTCACCTTACTATCCATTAAGTGCATATGATCTAGAACGCGACCAATAGCTTTGGCAACAGGATCTGGGTTGTCCGCTGAAACTGCATAAGCGTCGAAACCAAATTTTTTGGCCGCTTGGTCACGTTGATCTTTTTCAGATTTACTTTTTTCATTAACAATACGGGCAGGAATACCAACAGCAGTGGCATTTGCCGGTAAGTCTTTTACCACAACTGAATTAGACCCGACTTTACCCCCTTTGCCTATTGTTATAGGACCAAGCACTTGTGCACCGGCGCCAATAACCACATTATCTTCTAACGTTGGATGACGCTTACCAGCATTCCAGCTTGTACCACCAAGCGTTACACCATGATAAAGTGTAACATCATTACCTATTTCAGCCGTTTCACCAATGACAATACCCATGCCGTGATCGATAAAAAATCGGCGACCGAGAGTTGCTCCGGGGTGTATTTCAACACCCGTTAGCCAACGAGAAAATGTCGAAATTAAACGAGCAAGTAAGTGCCAATTGTTCTTCCATAACTTATGACTCAAGCGATGTATCCAAATAGCATGCATACCAGGATAATTAGTCAATACTTCTAGTGTATTACGGGCGGCTGGATCTCTATCAAAGACACTTTTAATATCTTCTTTGATACGGCTGAACATAATTCTATCCTTTTCTATATTGGTGTAAGCAATTACCAATATAATAAATGCTTACAATTAATCTTTATTTTTGTCTGCTTTGTCGTTTGCTTTAGCTAACCTTTCTATTGAAGCTAAAATCCCGCGCATCATTTTGACTTCTTTTACATCAGGACGTGCACGTGTAAATAAACGACGTAACTTCGTCATCACTAGGCCTGGATGAGTTGGCACTATAAATCCTGTCGCCTTTAAAGCATCTTCAAAGTGTTGATAAAAACGTTCAGTTTCATCCATAATTGGATATTCATCTTCATCAACAGATTTTTTAGGTAAATTTTTACTTAGATTCTCACCTTTCGCTTTAAATGCTTTTTGCTGGTCAATTAAAAAACTTGTACGCACCTCATAACTTAACGTCTGTACAGCCATGGCTAAATTCAATGAGCTGTAATCAGGGTTAGCAGGAATTTGTACATGAAAATGACAAAGTTGTAATTCGTCATTGGTTAAGCCACTACTTTCACGCCCAAAAACTAAAGCTACTGGAAAATTATGCGCTTCTTCTACAAGCTTTTCTCCACAACCTCTTGGTTCTAACATTGGCCAAGGTAAGGTACGAGAACGCGCGCTCGTTCCAACAACCAAACCACATTCACTAATCGCTTCAGCTAATGTACCAACAACTTTTGCATTTTTTAGTACATCAGTTGCACCAGCCGCTAAAGCTTGTGCTTGACCATTTGGCATTTCGATAGGATCAACTAATATAAGTTCACTTAACCCCATCGTTTTCATGGCACGTGCCGCTGAACCAATATTACGACAATCGGACGTATTTACTAATACGACCCGAACATTGCTTAAAAGTGATGATTGTTCTGACATTATTTTCAATTACTCAGTTTGTAGTTAAACTATAAAAAAGTTAACTATCTAGATGGCTAAAATTGATAATAATATTATCACAGAACATTAACCTTGTACTGAGAAAAAATCATCAAATATTATTAAAATGATTAGTACGAAAAATTATGTGTTAGTTATTAAACATCTATGAGATTTTTCAAGATTTACCTGTGATGTAAATTTATAGTCGCTAATTGTATCTAACTTTGCTATAATTTTCGCGCTTGAAAATCCGCTCGGCGGCAAGCCTCGTTCTTTTTAAAAGTTGTTATACTGTTTAATTCTATTTACTAGATATGTAAAAGGTAGTCTCTATATGCATCCTATGCTTAATATTGGTATTCGTGCTGCGCGTAACGCAGGTAAAGTTATTGTTCGTGCCATTGAACAATTAGATAAAGTTGAAGTTCAAGCAAAAGGCACAAATGATTTTGTGACTAGTGCTGACCTAAGCGCTGAAGAAGCCATTATTGAAACATTAAAAAAATCATACCCTGACCACACTATTGTTGGTGAAGAATGTGGTGTGATTAAAGGTAAAGATGACAATTTCCAATGGATTATCGATCCAATAAACGGTACAACAAATTTTATTAAAGGCATCCCACACTTCTCAGTCTCAATTGCTTTAAAAGTAAAAGGCAAATTAGATCAAGCAATTATTTTTGATCCTTCACGTGGTGAACTATTTACGGCTAGCCGTGGAAAAGGTGCTCAACTTAATGGCTTTCGTATTCGCGTAAAGCAACATAAAGAACTTTCTGGCGCGATTGTCGCAACTGGCTTTCCATTTAAGCACAAGCAACACAGCAACGCCTATTTAGAAATGTTTAAAACCTTATTCACGAAATCTTCTGATTTACGTAGTTCAGGTTCTCCGGCATTAGATTTAGCTTACGTAGCTGCTGGCCGTGTTGACGGTTACTTTCAAATAGGTTTAAAGCCTTGGGAATCGGCTGCTGGTGAATTATTAATTATTGAAGCTGGTGGCTTAGTCACTGACTTTGTTGGTGATCATAACCATACAGTTTCAGGAAATGTTGTTGCAGCTTGCCCTCGTTTATTGAAAACTATTTTAAAAGATATCCGACCTCATTTAGGTGAAGCTTTAAATAAATAATTAAGGCTATAAATAAAATTGAAAAAGCGCTTTTAGCGCTTTTTTTATTCCTTACAAACGAGAGTTAACAATAAATTTACTTTTTTTAGCACTTTTATTGGTGTTTTATAGAATAACGGGCACAATATCCGCACTAATGATAAATAATGGAAACAGGTTCCCCATGAAATGGATTATTCTAGGCTTATCGATACTTATAGCACTATCACTAGCAGGTTGTAATACGAGAGAAGGGCCATCAAAAAACGTATCAGATAAACAAACGATTAATAAGCTTTCCTCTTTAAATAGCGCTATAAATATTGAGTACAATAAGTTTGTTTTGGGTAATGGCTTAGAGGTTGTTTTCCACGTCGACCGTTCAGATCCCGTTGTCGCAGTAGCGCTTACCGCTCATGTGGGTTCAGCAAGAGAAATTAAAGGCAGAACAGGCTTTGCTCATTTATTTGAACATTTACTCTTTTTGGAATCAGAGAATCTAGGCAAAGGTGGCTTAGATGAAATGAGCGCTCGTATCGGTGGTTCTGGAGCTAATGGTTCAACAAGTCGAGATAGGACTAATTACTTTCAAACCGTACCCAATAATGCGCTTGAAAAAATGATCTGGGCTGAAGCCGATAAATTGGGTTTCTTTATAAACACAGTTACAGAAGAAGTACTCTCAAAAGAAAAGCAAGTGGTAAAAAATGAGAAACGACAAAGTAATGACAATCGTCCTTACGGTCATACTCAATACGTTATTGATAAAAACCTTTACCCTGAAGGTCATCCATACAACTGGCAAGTCATTGGTTCATTAATCGATCTACAAAACTCAACGCTACAAGATGTTAAAGATTTCTTCAAAAGCTGGTATGTGCCTAATAATGTCACCTTAGTCATTGCTGGTGATTTTGATGAAGCAGAAGCAAAGGCTTGGGTACATAAATATTTTGATGAAATTGAGGCAGGAAAGAAAATACAACCTTTAGCAAAAAAACCTGCAAATTTAACCCAAACAAAAAGAATATATCATGAAGATAATTTTGCTAAATTACCTGAACTCAGTTTAACTTGGCCAACGGTTCCGCAGTATCATCCAGACAGCTACGCACTAAACGTGTTAATTGAGTTGTTAAGTGGTGGAAAAAAAGCACTACTTAACCAAAAATTGATTGATGATGTAAAATTAACCTCTCGTGTAACCATGTACCAATATCAATCAGAGCTAGCGGGGCAATTAATGTTGCAAGTTCGAGGTTTTGAAAATACGCCTTTAAACAAAGTTAACCAAACAATCAATGAAGCACTTGCAGCGTTTGAAAATAAAGGCTTCAGTGAACAAGACCTAGCAACGATTAAAGCTGGACAAGAAACAGTCTTTTACCGTGGACTTTCCAGCGTTTTAGGTAAAGGCTTCAAGTTAGCTCAATATAATATATTTACTAAAAATCCAGGTTTTATTAACCAAGAAGCTAAAAATATTCTAGCAGTCAGTAAAGAAGATGTTTTACGCGTTTACAATAAGTATATTAAAAACAAATATCTTGTTGCGACAAGTTTTGTACCAAAAGGACAACAATATTTAGCATTAGAGAATTCGGTAAAATCACAAATTATTGAAGAGAAAATAGTCATTAATGCAGAACAAAGTTTTGATGCATCTCAGCAATCAACTTATACTAAAACACCATCAAGTTTCGATCGCTCTGTTGAACCTAATTATGGTAAAACGCCAACACTTTCAGTGCCTAAGGTTTGGCAAAGTGAGTTTAAAAATGGTTTGCAATTTTATGGTATCACAAACGCTGAAGTCCCCTTAGTACAGATTAATGTAGATATTTCAGGAGGATTATTATTTGATACTGCTGAAAAAGTGGGTGTGGCTAATTTAGTTGCCGAGCTTATGAACAAGGGCACTAAAAATAAAACCCCTAAAGCACTTGAAGAAGCGATCAATAAACTAGGCGCCACCATTAACGTTTATGCAACGCAAGAGTCCATAAAAATTACAGCAAGTACCTTAGCAAGAAATCATCAAGCAACTGTAGACCTAATGACAGAAATGATTGTAGAACCTCGCTGGGATGCAAATGAATTTTCATTAACTAAACAAGATATAATCAGTCAAATAAAACAACAGCAGACTAATCCACGTCAATTGGCTGATAACCAAATGAATAAGTTACTTTATGGTAAAAAAAATATTTTATCTAACAACTTATTAGGCTCCATAGCGTCAATCGAAAAAATAATGCTAACTGATTTAAAAAACTTTTATAAAACAAAACTAACCCCAAATTTAACAAATATTCATATTGTTGGTGATATCAGCAAAACAGTGGCATTAGCCTCTTTCAAAGACCTTGAAAAACATTGGGCTAAAACAGATGCCGCTTTACCTGAAATTATTGCAGCTTCATTACCCACTAAATCAAAAATTTATTTCTATGATGTACCTAACGCAAAACAATCTCAGCTGAAAATTGGCTACCCAGCAATGAACGCCACGCATGAAGATTATTACAGTGCACAAGTGATGAACTACATTCTAGGTGGCGGTAGTTTTGCTTCAAAACTAACGCAAGAGTTAAGAGAAGGAAAAGGCTATACCTATGGTGTGAGTTCACGTTTTAGTGGCAGTAAAGCAAATGGTGAGTTTCTCATTACTAGCGGTGTTCGTACCAATGTAACCCTTGAAGCAATTGCTTTAATCAAATCATTGGTGGAAGAATATCAAAACGATTTTACAGCCAAAGACTTAGAAACAACTAAAAGTTACTATTTGAAAAGTAATGCGAGAAGGTTTGAAACATTCAACGCAAAATTAGCAGTTTTACAAAATATGAGTCAGTACAATTTACCTGCAAACTATGTATTAGATCGAGCAAAATTGGTTGAAAGTTTAACTTTAAAAGCTATCAAGTCATTAGTAAATGAGTATTTACATCATGAACAAATGATTTACTTAGTGGTAGGTGATGCTAAATCACAATTGCCACGTTTAAAGGCGTTAGGCTTAGGAGAACCCGTGCTAATTAATGCTGATTAATGCTGATTAATGTAATCAATAATCTTCAGCCTTGCCATTAATACAAGGTTGAAGTTCATTGTTATTTCCGTACTATTAAGTACTAGGAATGAATAATTGTTGGTATTTTTCCATTCTCAGGTAAACCTATCCATTGAAGATCTATGGAAAAAATAGTGTCTAAAGGAAGCTGTTTAATAAACTTGTCGAGTTTTTGTTTCAGCTTTGTGCCAGCAGAATTTTTATAAACCGCAAAACTCGCAGTTACCTTACGGATAGATTGGTAATAAACCCCTGATATTTTTTTATTGCAATAACGTCATCACTGCTACTCTTTCAAATACTCAGACATCAATACGACGCTTTACTTGGTTGTCTCTGGGTTTTTTTATCTTTCATGAATAAAACAAACAAAAACCCTATGAATGCAGCAAATGCAGCAAGATTATAGGCAAGTTCACTCCCTTCCCCTCCTTGCCAAACAATGCCAGCGATATAAGCCCCTATTGCTCCACCTAAACCATAAACACCACCAATATAAATGGCTTGTCCTCGATTTTGTTGATCATCATTAAAATGTTGGTGGATAAATTGAATAGCAACACTATGGTACAAACCAAAACTCAGCGCATGTATACATTGAACCAATACGAGAACCCATATAACATCAGCAAAACCACCTGTCATAAACCAGCGTAAAGATGTTAGCAAGATACTGACAGCCAATAACGTTTTATGGCGAAAATATCGAAAAAACACACTTGCATAAATAAAAATAAGAATTTCAGCTACAATAGAAATGGTAATAAATATACCCACAGCGAATCCCGGATAATCAAGTTCTCGAAGGTAAAGCGCGAAAAAACCGTAATAAGGGCCAAAACTCATCTGTAGCATCAAGCCAGCAATAAAAAAGAACAGAAACGATCGACTGAAAATTTTATCACTGATTTTCCTGTTGTTCTGTGAACGGCTTCTAGCCGTTCTAACCGGTTTCAATTTCATGCTTGATAGAAATAAACCTGCTAAGACAAACATACCTAGATAGGTAAAGGCGTCAGCAGAATATCGTTCAATTAAATCACCCGCCACAACAGCCAAAAAAATAAAACCAATGCTTCCCCACAAACGAATACGTGCATAAATTTTTACACTTCGCCGGATAGTGTTAAGGGTGAGTACTTCAAGTTGAGGTAAAACAGCCGTCCAGAACAGACTAAAAACAGCTAAACAAAAAACAATGGGCCAAAACCCGTTTAACCAAAAAAGTAGTGTAAAACTGAGCAATGCTAATAACGAGCCACTACGAATAATCGATAATTGTTTGCCCGATTTATCAGCAGCAAAAGCCCAAAAAGTTGGGCCAATAATTTTGGTTGCCGTAATAATCGCAAGAATTTCACCTATTTCTATTGAACTAAATTGTTTAGCATCAAGAAAAACAGGTAGAAATGGGACGATCAAACCTAAAATAGCGAAATACCAAAAATAACTCGACGATAATTTTACAAATTTATCTGACGACATTACGTATCACTTACATTAAATGGCATTCACTAAGATTCAATATCTGGGGTACCGCTAATAACATCAGCATTTTGTCCACGATGGCGTAAAAAATGATCCATCAAGGTAAGTGCTAACATGGCTTCGGCAATAGGTACTGCACGAATACCAACACAAGGATCATGGCGACCTGTAGTGATCAAGTCAGTAGCTTCACCTTCTAAGTTAATGGTTTTTCCACTCACGCCAATGCTTGAAGTAGGTTTCATAGCAATGTTCGCAACAATATTTTGTCCTGATGAAATACCACCTAATATGCCGCCACTATGATTACTTACAAAACCATCAGGGGTTAATTCATCACGATGCTCTGAACCTTTTTGGCTCACAACAGCAAAGCCATCGCCAATTTCTACGCCTTTAACGGCATTAATGCCCATAAGTGCATGAGCAATATCTGCATCCATTCGATCAAAAATGGGTTCGCCAAGACCAACTGGAACATGACTCGCTTGCACCATTATTTTGGCACCCACAGAGTTTTTCTGGCGCATAATATCACGCAATAATTCATCCAAAGCTTCGAGTTTACTTTCATCAGGGAAGAAAAATGGATTGCTCTCAACAATATTCCAATCAATATTATTCGCGCAAACATCGCCAATTTGAGTCACACAGCCCATAATTTCCATACCAAACTTCTGTTTCAAATATTTTTTAGCAACAGCGCCAGCAGCAACTCGCATCGCAGTTTCACGAGCAGATGAGCGTCCGCCACCACGATAATCACGAATGCCATACTTTTGCCAGTAAGTGTAATCAGCGTGTCCTGGGCGGAAACTTTTTGCGATATCACCGTAATCTTTTGAACGTTGATCGGTATTTTCAATCAATAAACCAATAGGTGTTCCTGTGGTTTTACCTTCAAAAACACCTGACATAATTTTAACTTGATCCGGTTCGCGTCTTGCTGTGGTAAAACGAGATGTGCCCGGGCGGCGACGATCAAGATCATCTTGAAGATCTGCTTCAGATAATTCTAGACCAGGAGGACAGCCATCAATAATAGCGCCTAAGCCTAAACCATGGCTTTCACCAAATGATGTTACGGTAAACAATTTTCCAAAGGTATTGCCTGACATGAATATATCTTCTCTCTGTTATTTAAATACACGATTACATTAAATCAAATGAGCTACTTTTGCTCAAAGGCTTGCGTAAAGCTTTTTGCATACTGCGTTAACTGTGCTTTGGTTAGCATAAACACACCATGACCACCATTTTCAAAGGTTAACCAAGTAAAAGGGACTTGCGGATAAACATATTCCACATGCATTTGTGAATTCCCGACTTCGCAAATTAGAACACCATTGTCATTCAAATGACTAACCGCTTGTGACAGAATTTCACGAACAATATCTAGGCCATCAATACCAGAACCTAAGCCCATTTCAGGTTCATGCAAATACTCTTTTGGTAATGCATCAACGTCTTCTTGATCAACATATGGTGGATTAGTTACGATTAAATCATAACTCTGCCCTTCAACCCCAGAAAAAACATCAGACTGAATTGGAATAACTTGTTCTGATAAACCATGGTTCTCAATATTAATTTGAGCAACGTTCAAAGCATCCACAGACAAATCAAGCGCATCCACTGCAGATTCTGGAAAAGCTACTGCGCAAGCAATGGCAATACAACCGCTTCCCGTGCATAAATCAAGAATACGCTGAGGAGGGTTTTCTTGAGAAAAATGGGGTGAAAAGTGATTTTTAATTAATTCACCAATAGGCGAACGAGGCACCAACACTCGCTCATCAACATAAAAAGGTAAACCGGCAAATTGAGCATGATTCGTTAAATATGCTGCTGGGAGCTGCTCAACAATGCGTCGCTCTATTAAAGTAAGTACCGATGTTTTTTCATTTGACGTTAAACGACAATTAAACACTTCTTCACTTAACTCTGTCGGTAAGTTCAAAGCGAACATCACTAAGGTAATTGCTTCATGCCAAGCATTATCGGTGCCGTGACCAAAGAAAAGCTCAGCTTGATTAAATTCACTGGTGGCAAAACGTAAGTAATCACCAATAGTGAATAACTCATCCTTAATTGGTGAAAAATCAACTTCGTTCACATTTATTCTCTTTTATCGATTAATTAACAAGTTATATAGCAGTATTATAACCTTTTGCTTGTTATTGCCCACAGATGTTTTTAGAATTTAAGCTGTTTTCGATATTATCAGTAAGAATGTAGTTTCAAACATGAAATTTAAAGATGCATTGTCGCCCCAAGAAAAAGATTTATTTAAGCAAGCAATCGGCAAGGTAAAGCCCATTGTGCAAGATAAAATCACGCCGATTAAAAAGCAATTGCAAAATAAATCTTTAAAAGAAGCTAAAACTAAAGCTAATTCAAAGAAACAACAAGATGCTGAATTTTATTTTTCTGATGAGTTTGAGCCAAACTTGAATCAAATGGGCCCAATGAAATATGTTCGAGAAGATGTTGATAGCTTTGAAGCTAAAAATTTACGTCGTGGTCAATACGCTCCTGATCTAATTTTGGATTTACATGGATTAGATCAAAAAACAGCAAAGTTAGAAATTGCAGCGCTGCTTTATGCGTGTAAAAAAGAACATGCTAAGTGTGTTTGTATCGTTCACGGTTTAGGCTCAAGAGTACTGAAAAATAAAGTCCCGCATTGGTTAGTACAACACCCTGATGTAATGGCATTTCATCAAGCACCACTTGAGTGGGGTGGCAATGGCGCAATATTAGTACTTGTTGAGCTTAACGATCGTTTCGCTGATATTCTTTAATAAAACGTTAACTAAAGAGTAGCGGGTGAAGTATGAGCAATTAATTGCCCTTTCATTGAGCTAATATCATAATTAATCTCAGCAATAGATGCTGTTTGAAATAGCGGTGCATGCAAACCCTCAGTAAACTCTGCAACTAAATAACTCACCAAGGGCATATGAGAAACAATAAGCACTTTAGCTTGAGGGTTATCGATGAAGTTTACATCAATAAAATTATGCATTTTTTTTGCTGAATCTTCTGGCGTAATAAAATCAAGTGTTGTTAAAGAAGTTTGAGTCACTAAGATATTTTTTACTATCTTGGCAGTTTGTTGAGCGCGAACATAAGGACTAACAAAAATAGCGTCAAAGTGCTTTTTTTGATTAACCAACCAACTTGCCATATTCTCGACTTCGAATTTACCATGGTTAGTCAATTCTCGGCTTTGATCAGAATGAGCCATCGCTTGGGCTTGACCATGTCGCATAACAAATATTCGCATTAATTTTCCAAATAACATCATTTTTTCGGATCGTTGGCATTTTAGCGCTTATTTCGGTCTATAGTATAGATAATTAATAGAAAAATTAAGAATACAATAGACTCTAGTTATTGCATCAGGTAATTTAACTGGATAATTAAAATAATTCTATAAACAAACACTTACCTTTTCAGTGTTCTTCACAATAGAGGTTATTGCAGTGTTTACCGGAGCCGATGTTGAAACAAAGCCCAAATGACACTAAGCAATATAAACCATTAACATTATCTAACGGCTTGCGTGTTCTATTAATTCACAACGAACAAACTCATAAATCAGCTGCAGCATTGGCGGTGAATGTAGGGCATTTTAGTGACCCAAAAGACAGAGAAGGTATCGCTCACTTCTTAGAACACATGTTGTTTTTGGGCACAAAACCTTATCCTGACGGCAGTGAATATCAGAAATATATCAGTCAACATGGCGGCAGTAATAATGCCTGGACAGCCACAGAACACACCTGCTTTTTCTTCGATATACACCATCAACATTTCACACATGCTTTAGATCGCTTTAGCCAATTTTTTATTAGCCCATTACTTTCCAAAGAGTTTGTTGAAAAAGAGCGTCAAAATGTAGACGCTGAATTTAAACTCAAACTCAAAGATGATATTCGCCGGCTGTATGATGTTCACAAAGAAACCATTAATCAAGAACACCCTTTTTCCAAATTTTCTGTCGGCTCTATCGATACATTGGCCGATAGGAAAGAAAGTGATTTAACAATAGAAATACGTGATTTTTTTAATCAACATTATCGCGCGAACATCATGACACTTGTTTTAGAAGGGCCACAAACACTTGATGAATTATCAACATTAGCCATTGCTAAGTTTACGGATATAAAAGCAACAACCTCTTTGCATCCAGTAATTGATACTCCACTTTATTTAGCAGATCATCAGCAAATCAAAATCAATGTAAAACCTGTAAAAAACGATCGTCAACTGATTGTTAGTTTTGCAATGCCAAGTATTGATCCTTATTACCGTAATAAGCCGGAATCTATTTTAACTTACTTACTTGGCCATGAAGGCGAAGGGAGTATTTTGTCTTATCTTAAAAAGCAAAGTTGGGCGTTAAATCTAACCGCTGGCTCGGGAGTGAATGGTTCAAACTTCAAAGATTTCAATTTAAGTATCGCCCTTACTGAGTTAGGGCAGCAACATATCAATGACATCATTAGCAGTATTTTTTCTTATATCAACTTAATGAAAAGCGCACCTATCAATGATTTTTATTACCAAGAAAAACAAGCAATAGCCAATTTATCATTTGATTACCAAGAAAAACTAAAACCTCTAGACTCAGTTTGTCAATTGGTTATTAATATGCAGCATTATTCGCCCGATGATTACATTTATGGCGACTACATAATGAATGGTATGAAACAACAAGAAGTGAGTTTGTTGTTAGGTTACTTATCTGCAGAGAATATGAGAGTGATTCATATTAGTGCTAACAATAAGTTTGATAAAAATAGTTTTTGGTATCAAGTCCCTTTTAGCATTGAAAATATTAGCCCTTCGCAAATTAAAAACTGGGAGAGCGAAGCGCTCAAATCATATTTTTCTTTACCACTAAAGAATCCATATATTGTAAAAGACCCTAAAATATATGCGTGTGAGCAAGAAATTGATCCACAAAAAAACATACCTAAATTAATTGAGAATAGTGACGGTTTATCCGTTTGGTATAAGCAGGACAATACCTTTAAAGTACCTAAAGGTTACATTTACCTTGGTATTGATGCACCACTTACGATTAAAGACAGTAAACATATTGCGATGACACGGTTATTTGTCGACTTATACAGTGATGCTGTTATAGAACAACATTATGACGCGGAACTCGCTGGAATTCATTATCATTTATTTTCGCATCAAGGTGGAATGACACTACAAATCTCAGGCATTAGCACTAAGCAAGACAAGTTACTCCAACAATTATTGACAAGTTTAGTCACTGAGAATTTCACAGAAGATAGATTTGAACTATTTAAAAAACAACTCATCAATCATTGGAATAACGCGCAAACAAGTAAATCAATTTCACAGTTATTTTCGATTCTAAGCTCAACAATGCAACCCAAAAATCCGACGAGTCATGCATTAGCGGTTGCCTTAGAGAAAGTGACATTTAAAGCGTTTATTACATTTAGAAAACAGCTCTTTGATGAAATCACGATTGAAGCATTAATGCATGGAAATTGGCTAATTAAAGATGCAGAACACTTTAGTCATTTGCTAAAGTCTGTATTTAATCATCATTATGCGACTAAATATGCTGTAAAAGTACCCGTACTTGATATTGAAGGACAAGGTGACATACATCTTCCGCTAGAGTTACCTGAACATGACCATGCTGCTGTTATTTATTACCCCTTTGTTGAAAAAGATTTAAAAACAATCGCTATCACCATGATCACGAGCCAAGTATTATCTCCACTTTTTTTTCAAGAAATGCGAACTGAAAAACAATTTGGATATTTGGTCGGTGTTGGGTTTATTCCAATTAATCGCTACCCTGGTATCGCTTTTTATATACAATCCCCCGATACAGATGCAGACACTTTAGTAACAGAAATAAACGGTTTCATTATTAGTGCTCAAGAAAACTTAGCGCTTTTATCTAATGATGATTGGCAAAACATACAACAAGGTTTAGCGAGTCAATTACAAGAAAAAGATTCTAGTTTACGGATAAAAAGTCAACGGTTTTGGGCCTCTATCTGCAATAAAGAAACAAGTTTCAATGAAAAAAAACAATTGATTAAAGTTATTTTATCATTAACCATTAACGATATTAGCCAATTTTTTACCGATCAACTTATGGTGAATGATAAAACTGACAGAATAACCTTAGCAAGTTACCAAGAAAGTACTGAAGAGAAGAAGAAAAATAGACTCCATCATAATGAAAAGGTTAAAAAAACATTAGAAAACTGCCAAAGAAAATATTAAGTCTGCCGATAACGTGTGTGTGCTAGCAATATTGTGCGACTTAAGTATATTATTCAAATGAGGGTAAATGAGTTGACTTAGCACTAACCATGATTTTTAATGTGATGTATGCAATATAAAAATAAAATTGCTTGCTTAATTTACTCAGTCAAACTGTCTAATATTTATTCAAAAATATTTTTAATTTTTTAATTTTTTTAAATAAATATTAAGTGACGTAAATAAGCCTAATTGAAGCTGCTATCCAAGGTTGTATTTGTGCTTAATTTTTTTCCTAAAACTTATCTCGTAAAATTTCAAAAGTTCTCCAGCATTTATTGTTTATTTTTTTTCACTCTCATATTGGGAAATCAGATAGTTTCTGCTGCAGAAACAACGACAGAAAAACTCATTGCATCAAATACCCCTCTGTCCAGCCAAGCCGCTTTAAAATTCAAGCATTTACTGACCACTGATGGATTAAGCCAAAACAACGTATTTGATATTGCCCAAGATTTTGATGGCTTTATATGGATAGCGACAGAAGATGGTCTCAATAGATATGATGGGAAAAACTTTGTACATTATCGAAAAAACTTAGAAGACCCTAACTCCATTGCAAATAACTTTATCCGTAAGGTTTTTGTTGATAAAGATGGTGTGCTTTGGGTGGGCACTGCAAAAGGTTTAAGTAAATACAATGTACTTCTCGATAATTTTGAAAATTATTATCATCAAGAAGATAATAATGAAACTTTAAAAGATGATTTTATATGGGATATCTACCAAGATAAAACTCATAATATTTGGGTATCAACTACAAATGGTATTCATAAGTTTGACAAAGCAAATAATCATTTTAAGCAAATTAAAATTCATGGTCTTGAAGATGAGTTGCAAGAAATAAAAACGATCTACCAAGACTTGAAAGGAAATTTTTGGTTTGGCAGCTACGATAAAGGTATTTTTTTAGTAAATGAAAGCCTGAATTATTTGGCATCATTACAAATGGAAAACAATCAATGGACTACTAGGGAGCAGTAGAAGCACCGTTGCCCCTGGTCGCTCTGAGGTATCCAGGGCTGCTAATCGCCACCCTCCTGAAGTAACCAAGTTGGCAGACTTCCACGCCCCGGTT
>Ga0209712_10000679_pt1 | contig 29540 bp, 23 predicted proteins | sample ArcOceMetagenome_FD_187443 | JGI IMG/M metagenome (GOLD analysis project Ga0209712, IMG submission 187443) | Marine eukaryotic phytoplankton communities from Arctic Ocean - Arctic Ocean - Greenland ARC118M Metagenome (SPAdes) (version 2) | ecosystem: Environmental > Aquatic > Marine > Oceanic...
CCTTTATGAAAATTATCAATTAAGTTTTGATCATTAGTATAAGAATGCACAGTTTCAACATGTCCACTTTCAATCACATATTTTTCGTCTAGCGCTTTAAGCACAGGAGTAATGGCATTCGTTGTACAACTGGCGGCGGACAAGATCATATCTGACGATAGTATGTCTTTGTCATTTACCCCGTATACAATATTTTTAATATCGCCTTTTCCTGGCGCAGTTAACAATACTTTTTTGACGCCCTTGGATTCTAAATGCTGACCTAGTCCTGCTTCGTCACGCCACATTCCGGTGTTGTCGATTACGATTGCCTCTTCGATCCCATATTGATTGTAATCAACCTCAGTTGGGCTATTAGCATAGATAACTTGAATATAAGAGCCGTTAGCTTTAATCGCATTTTTTTCTACATCGATAGTGATACTGCCATTAAAAGGACCATGTACTGAATCACGACGCAATAAACTTGCACGCTTTTCTAAGTCACCTTCTTTGCCACCGCGAACAACTATCGCTTTTAATCGTAATTTATTGTTAGTACCTTGCCTTTCAATAAGTAATCTGGCCAATATCCGACCTATTCTGCCAAATCCATACAACACGACATCTTGCGCTTTTTGCTGGTCTTTAACATTCACGATGTCTTTTAATTGTTCAGACAAGTAGTCTTCAATCGAGACACCTGCGTGGGCAGGATCATAATGATAACCGTAAGCCAGTTTACCTAGATCAATATGAGCAGGAGCAAGTTCCATTTTATTTAACGCTTCTAGCAATGGCCAACTTTCTCTAAGACGCAACTTTTGCTTTTCTTTAAGCCTCACCGTGCGGTGAGCCTTAATAATATCTATGGCGCTGGCACCTAATAGAGGACGCCCATAAACTGATATTTCAATCGCTCTGTTTCGATACAACTTACCCAGAATAGGTTGCATTTGCTCAGCGAACTCTTGCCTTTCCTGCCAACTACCTAATAGTTCATGCTCTAACTGCTGATTCATAAATTAGTGTCCAATTCCTGAGAGTCATACAAAATTTGCGGGCATTCTAATCAAGGAAACACAAAGAACCAAATTGTTGAAAAATTACCAATTAACTAAAAATATGCATTTAAGGTTCTATTTTTAGGTAATTAATCTTCATAATTTAAAATAAATAGTAGTAGGAGACGTTTAGTTTTAATAATTAGCTGTATCAACCAATAACCAAGCCTTTTTCTAGTCCAATCATGAAATTAACTTTCATAAAAAAACTTCGATATTAGTTAGAACATGCACTTATGTGAACAATTTCGTCAATCTAAAGGTAAATACTTTTAAATAACAGAACCCAAAAAATCAACTATTGAATAGAGTGTTAGAACTGATATTCCAACACGCTCAAAATCTAATTGTGATGTGGTCGAACAAACAAATGTTGTTGAAAAAAATGAGTCACTTCCTGAGGGTCCAAATCAATTTCGCGCGCTTTAAATAAAGTAATAGCTGAATCAAGATCTGCTAAAAATGCATAATCTAAACCAGCATGTTGGTAGGCTTGGGTTAGCTGGTTCATTATAGTGTTTGCGATATCTGAATCTTGGATCACTACAGCCAGACAGCGCATTCCCATTGATTTTCGGATGAGGGTATGTTTCACGAAAAGCTTAAAAGCAGAGGGTGGCATCAGGCTCTCGCCAAATATACAACTAATAAAACCCCAAGGTTCCGACAAATTTAGCTGTCTGATGTTTTGACCCATTTGCTTGGATCCGTTCACCAATGTTTCATCGTTCCACGGGCCTCTACCAGCAAACATTATAGTTTGTTGGGAACGACCAGCGACATATTCACCATGTTCCTGCAAATTACTCATCTTAATTATTCTTCATCAGGAAGTTCAAGCGACATAGAGTTCTCGCAATATGAATCACAACATCTATATAACATTCACCGCTATTATACATGAGTTTTATCGGAACTGATTACTTTCCAAATCAATCATCAACCGAACACTTAAACACACAAATACTTCTAAATGCCTGCATATGTACCTGACGAATCAATACATTAGGTTGCTCAGACCATCTCGCGTATCGTGTATCTAACATGATTTGCCAAGCTGTATTAGCTCCTAAATCAGGTAAATGAAAACGTACATCATGATCGCTAGCATTAAAGACCAACAGCCAATGTTCATGATGTGATAAATTCTCATTGAGCGGGCCACAGAGTTCCACAGCAAAGGCTTGATTATTGTGATTTTGCCAGTCGTCTTCTAACTTGCGCTCGCCATCTGGTCGGTACCAATTAATTTTTTCGACATTGTGGCCCAACGAATAACGGTCATCTTCTAAATTTAGATGATTCAGGATCTCACTACTTTTACGTAGCGAAATCGCCTCCTGACAAAAGGTTAAGAAGTCCTGTTTATGTTGATTTAATGTCCAATCAAGCCAGCTTATTTCATTATCTTGGCAATAGGCGTTGTTATTACCCTGTTGCGTTCGGCTAAGTTCATCGCCACCAAGCATATGTGGGATCCCTTGAGACAACATCAAAGTGGCAAAAAGATTACGTTTTTGCCGTTCACGCAAAGCGAGTATTGTTATATCTGTAGTTGGACCTTCTACACCATAATTTGCCGATACATTATGTCCATGACCATCTCGGTTTTGTTCACCATTTGCTTCATTGTGGCGTTCGGCATAGCTCACTAAGTCATGTAAAGTAAACCCGTCGTGATAACTAACGTTATTAACAGAGGTGAGAATAGAACGAGCCTCTTTAGGAAATACATCTCGAGAACCTAATAAACGGGTCGCAAAATCACTAGTATGCCCCTTATCGCCACGCCAATATGCCCTAACAGTATCTCGATACTTGTCATTACACTCTAACCAATTAGACGGAAACTGACCTAGTCGGTAACCGCCATAACCTATGTCCCAAGGTTCAGCTATCAACTTAGTATTAATCAAAACCGGATCTTGTCGAATGGTTCGGAAAAACCCAGATAAGGTTGAAAACTCATAAGGATCACGTCCTAGGCTGGCCGCCAAGTCGAAACGAAAACCATCCACACCCATTTCTGTGGTCCAGTATCGCAATGCATCCATGACCATTTTTAGCACATAAGGATAAGCCGTATTCACGCTGTTACCACAGCCTGAATTATTGACATATTTATTGTAATCAACAGCACCATATTCGTTGCGATCAAATAAATAACATGAAGAATTATCAAACCCTTTAAATGACAATAGTGGGCCGTCAAAACCGCTTTCAGCGGTGTGGTTAAATACCACATCTAAAATCACTTCGATACCTGCTTGATGCAGGCTATTCACCATCGTTTTAAATTCAGCTACCGCGTCTTCAACTACATACCTAGGATCGGGACAAAAATAATTGATTGGATTGTAACCCCAATAATTTGTCAGGCCTTTGTTAGTGATATAGGGTTCTGGCATAAAAGCGGCCACTGGCATTAACTGGATAGCTGTAATGCCTAATGATTTCAAATGATTAACGATTGCCGGTTGGCATACTCCCAAAAACTTACCTTTGTATTGCTCAGGTACATCAGGATGCAGCTGAGTTAAGCCTTTAACGTGAGCTTCGTAAATGACAGTTTGATCAAGTGGAGTCTGCGGTTTTTGATTTTGTTCTAGATTGGACTCAGAGCTTTGGACTATGCCCTTGGGGATCATAAATTGACTATCATCTTGATACTGTTTTTCATTCCAAACAGCAGGTCTGTTCAACGCCTTGGCATAAGGGTCAATAAGTAGTTTTTGATGATCAAATTTTAGCCCCATATGCACATGATTCTCTCCAACCACACGGTAAGCATACAGTTGCCCTAGGTGAACATTATCGAGTAAACAATGCCAAATCTTTCCGGTTTTCGCAGGCATGGCAATGACAGCTATCTGTTCTTCGGTGTCTTTATCAAACAAACATAACTCAACATCATCAGCGCTAGGACAATGCACAGCAAAATTACATCCCCCCTGCCCAGCCCTGTTTGACCTCATAGTCGCACCAAGTGGATGAGGTTGCCCAGCTGAAACATTAAAATTGGACATTGTTCAGCCCTTAAATAAAATAAATAAACTTGCCAATGGGGGTAAATTAACACTGACAGAAAAAGGCTGATCGTTCCAAGGCTCTGAAACTGCCTGCATTTTTTTATTAGTTTTATAAGCACTACCCCAATACTTTTTATCGTCTGAGTTCAAAATCAGTTGGTATGCACCTTCATCCTGCACCCCTAACTTGAAGTTTTCGTATGCCATAGGAGTAAAATTAATCATTACATAAATTTTCTGTTTTGCATCAGCGGACTTACGCAATACAGACAGAATACTTTGGTCCGCATTGCCATGGTCAATCCATTCAAAGCCTTCTTTGCTGTGGTCTAGTTCATACAACGCCGGATATTTGCAATAAGCCTTGTTTAAGTCACGATACAAGTTTTGGATACCTTGATGTTTTTCGTAATCAAGCAAGTGCCAATTAACCGAGCTGTCATGATTCCATTCTGCGGCTTGGCCAATTTCATTACCCATAAAATTAAGTTTTTTACCCGGATGAGCATACATAAATCCTGCATAAGCTCGCAGATTAGCCGCTTGCTGCCACTCATCACCTGGCATCTTGCGCAGCATTGAACCTTTACCATGAACCACTTCGTCATGAGAGATTGGCAACACAAAACTTTCGTCAAAGGCATAAACCATAGAAAAAGTAATTTCATTATGGTGATAACGACGGTATGACGGATCTTTAGCAATGTAATGCAGCGAATCGTGCATCCAACCCATATTCCATTTAAAACCAAAACCCAAACCACCTTCAAACACCGGGCGTGATACCTTAGGAAATGAAGTAGACTCTTCGGCGATGGTCATTGCATGGGGGAATTTTTCGTATACTTCTTTGTTCATCCATTGTAAAAAGCTAATGGCTTCGTAATTGTGATTGCCGCCATCTACATTGGGGATCCATTCACCTTCATCTCGTGAATAATCCAAATACAGCATGGATGCGACAGCATCTACTCTTAGTCCATCAATATGATATTTATCCACCCAAAATAAAGCATTTGCCACCAGAAACTGACGCACAGTGTCTTTGCCAAAGTCGTAAATGCACGAATTCCAATCGGGATGCCAGCCTTTGCGTGGATCTTCGTATTCGTATACATGAGTACCATCAAACCTTGCTAATCCGTGGCCATCTTCAGGGAAATGAGCAGGCACCCAGTCGATAATTACACCGATGTTATGTTTGTGACACTGGTCGACAAAAAACTTAAAATCATCGGGAGTACCAAACCTGCTGCTAGGTGCAAACAATCCCACAGGCTGATAACCCCAAGAGCCATCAAAAGGAAACTCAGAAACAGGTAGCATTTCAATGTGGGTGTAACCCATGTCTTTAATATATGGGATTAATTGCTGGGCTAATTCTCGATAACTTAGGTAGGTTTCTCCTGAATCAGCTTCAGGACGTTTCCATGAAGCCAGATGCAATTCATAAATACTCATGGGCTGTTGATATTTATCTTTTTGGACCTTTTTTAGCCAAGCCTTGTCTTGCCATTGGTATTGTTCGTGGTCGTACACCACTGAAGTATGTGAGGGATATTGTTCCGCATAAAAACCAACAGGATCAGCCTTGTGAGGCAAGTCATTACCCGCAGCATCTTTAATTTGGTATTTATATTTTGCCCCAGCCTCAATACCTGGTACGACTAATACCCAATACCCGAAGTCGGTTTTTTGCATCGGTAAACACGATCCATCCCAATAATTAAACTCTCCAATTAATGAAACCGCACTAGCATTGGGAGCAAACACCGCAAAACGTGTAGCTTGAATGGGTGCATCTAAGCCCACATCTAGTGCAACAAGTTGTGCACCTAGTTGTTGATATACATTTTGCGCACTGTGATCTATAAAATGCACAGCGTGATAAGCCTGTTCTTGAAACTGATAAGGGTCAATTACCTGATACTGCCCTTGCTTATTGTATACTTCGAATGCATAAACCTGCGGAGCTTGTTTAACCTTAAACTCACCACGAAATAAGTGACTATCAGCTACTTTTTTTAAGGTACCTAGCGCTTTACCCGATGTTAAGTCAATGACTTTGATCTTTTCAGCGTTGGGTAACCAAGTGGTCACTGTGAAAATAGAGCTTGAGGGCTGAAAATGAGCTCCCAGCTCAGCAAAAGGAAAAGTACATTTGGCTTGTTGTAGTGCTTGTTCGAGCTGCATTTTTTCGCCTTAATAAGGGTGGCTCACAGGAGGAGTGAACCACTGTCTATTTTACTTAGAGGCGTGTTGTCGTGCCTCTGTTAATTTAGCCGCAAGATCGTTTAATGAATTATCATTAAAAATATCCTGCAAATTGCGTGTTAACTTGCGTCGCCAATTGGGGTATTCATTAAACGTACCAGGAATATTAACTGGTTTATCCATTTCTAACCAATCTTCTAATTGTAAACTGAGAAGCGCACTTGAACCACCAGCCATATGTAGCTGCATTCCGAAATTTAATGCTTTACTCATAGCTACATTATGCACATCACGACCCATCTCGTCATTAACCGAATGATGACCATGTAAGGTATCTAAAATTGCCTGCTTATTTTCATGCCTGCTGGCATATAAAGTACTTAAAATTTCTTCAGTGGGATACAACCCTAATTCTTTACCTAAAGCCAAATCATCGCAATGCCAAAAACCTGTCAAAGTAGGCATGTCGTGGGTGGTAAGGGTCGACATAGATTGCTCAGGATAGTGCTCTGGTGAGAAAAACCCACCATCTTCAGCTTGTTCAAAGAAGAACACGCGATAAGAATACACACCTTTGTCTGCTAATTTAGCTCTTATCTCGTCAGGTACCGTACCTAAATCTTCGCCAATAACCAAACTTTGATGTCTATGACTTTCCAATGCCAAAATGGCTAATAAGTCATCTACCGGATAATAAACGTAACCTCCTTCTTTGGCATCATCCCCCTTTGCCACCCACCATAATCTCAATAAAGCCATCACATGATCAATACGCAGCGCACCAGTAGCACGCATATTGGCATCGAACATTTCAATAATAGGTTGATATTGCTGTTCGTAGAGTTTTTCTGGATCCATAGGGGGTAATCCCCAATTTTGTCCTAATGGGCCTAATATATCTGGTGGCGCACCTACACTCGCATCAGTGCAATACAATTCTTTGTTACCCCAAATCTCAGCGCTGCCTTCACTAACCCCTACCGCCAAATCGCGGTATAAGCCAATCAACATATTATTTTTTTGTGCAACTTGATTAGCCAACTCAAGCTGCAACGCTGCTTGCCATTGTAGCCATAAGAAAAACTTAACTCTTTTAGCATGTTTTTTAGTGAAGGTTTTCACAGCTGGGTTATGAAAATCTGATAGTTCTTTCGGGAAAACAGGCCATCCCCAAGAGGGTTTTTGTTGTGCGGCTAGACTTTCTTGCAATGCATCGTATACAGCCAAAGTTTGCAAACTATCGCCACCTTCAGCAACAAAGGCTTTAAATACTTTATTCAACTTAGTGTTTTTAGAAAGGTATTGACTATTTTGATACTCAAATACTTTTTCTAGGGCAATTAACTTTAAATCGGTGACTAGCTCATAATCGACTAAATCAGTCGCTCTAGCCAGATGTAATTTTTTCTGGAAATCGACATCGTTAACGACAGCCTGAGTACTGACTTGCTGATAACCATCCAACGCGGTCACATCAATATAAATAAAATTTAACCAGCGACGAGAAGATGGCCCATATGGACTACAGGCATTGGCATTGGCCGGATACAAAGCATGGATGGGATTGAGTCCAACAAATTGTGCACCTTGTTTCGCTAACTTTTCAACTAAAAATGATAAATCTGAAAAATCCCCTACACCCCAATTATTGTCACTACGTAAACAATACAACTGGACACTCAATCCCCAGACTTTTTCACCTTGAGTCAGTGTTTTAGGCTTAAAGCACGAAGACGGAGCAATAATAAGCCGCATACTTCCCAACACATCGTCATCTATCACTAAAGATAAAGAGTGATATCCCAATGGTAATTCAATTGGGATATCGATAAGGTACTCTTGAAACTCAATATCTTCAATATGCGCCACATTTGCCAACTGACCATCTATAGGCACAAACTGATGCTGAAATACTTCACCAAGCTCAGTGTCAATTTGAGCCACATACTCATCCGTCACCAGTTCAATGGGAAGACGTACAACAATTTGAAGATGTTCCTCAATACGTAAAACCTGCACAGGGTTCAACACAGATAGCCAAGTCTTAGTACTATTATCCTGCACTTGTTTCAACAACAAATCAGGTTCATTGACTTGATATCCCATTGCTGACAGCAATTTACTTTTTGTTGATGGATCTATAGTTGTTGGGCGACCCCAAGCATCGTTGTAGTTAGATTCAATTCCACGATATTCCACCAACTGCTCGAGTAACGAAGTTGTCATTAAAATTTAATTCCTGTGCTATGTGACTAGGGTCCGTTGACCTTTCAAATTAACCTCTGCATGAGGCTAATATTTAACAATAGTATATTGCTATATGTAGCAAATCATTATCAGCGAAAACCCTTCGTTGGTGATAATGAATACGTTTGCAGTGACAATATTGTAATTAAATAACATATTACTGTGAATATTTTGCCTTATTCTGCGATTTAGTCCATAATTTTGTAATAATATTTCAGAAGTGCATCATTGCCTTCGCAATAAACTTATTCGACCAATTAGTTAAAACGAACTCAGAGGATTAAGACATGACAATAAAAGTAGGTATCAATGGCTTCGGCCGAATAGGTCGATTTGTATTCCGTGCAGCTTGTGAACGTAACGACATTGAAATAGTCGGTATTAATGACTTATTAGATGCCGACTACATGGCTTACATGCTTAAGTATGATTCTACCCACGGTAAATTTAACGGTACTGTTGAAGTTACCGACGGTCAATTGGTTGTTAATGGCAAAATAATTCGCGTTACTGCACAGCGTAACCCTGCCGATTTAGCATGGGATGCGATTGGTGCAGATGTAGTGGTTGAATCTACTGGTCTATTCTTAACTGACGAAACTGCGCGCAAACACATTGAAGCTGGTGCCAAAAAAGTTGTACTTTCTGCTCCTTCTAAAGATGCGACCCCTATGTTTGTAATGGGTGTTAACCACAATGAGTATGCTGGCCAAGATGTAGTATCCAATGCATCATGTACCACTAACTGCCTAGCACCTTTAGCGAAAGTGTTGAACGACAACTTCGGTATAGTTAATGGTTTGATGACCACAGTGCATGCCACTACTGCAACACAAAAAACAGTTGATAGTCCGTCGTCCAAAGACTGGCGTGGTGGGCGTGGTGCTTCTCAGAACATCATTCCATCTTCAACCGGTGCAGCTAAAGCTGTCGGTAAAGTTATTCCAGAATTAAACGGTAAATTAACGGGTATGGCTTTCCGCGTCCCCACTGCTAACGTATCAGTAGTTGATTTGACCGTTAATCTAGCTAAGCCCGCTACATACGCAGAAATATGTGCTGCCATGAAAGCCGCATCTGAAGGCGAAATGAAAGGCGTAATGGGTTACACCGAAGATGCCGTTGTTTCACAAGACTTTATCGGTGATGTGCGCACATCAGTATTTGATGCCACAGCTGGTATTGCATTAACTGATACATTTGTGAAGTTGGTTTCTTGGTACGACAACGAAATCGGTTACTCAAATAAAGTATTAGATTTAGTTGCACACATCAGTAAGTAATCAACAAGCTTAAATAAATGTGTTAAAAAGGCGACTATATAAGTCGCCTTTTTTAATCCTAAAGATCCTCACAGAGAACCCAAATGTTACTGACTGCTTCAATAAACGTCATTACCCGAGGCAATATCCAGCTATTACACATTGATAACGCCTTTGCCAGCGCTGAAATCTCTTTATTTGGTGGGCATATGTTGAGTTTCAAACCTAAGCATGATCTCAGAGATCGTTTGTGGGTTAGTCCAAATGCCGTATTCGATGCTAAAAAAGCTATTCGTGGTGGCATACCTATTTGTTGGCCTTGGTTTGGCGATCATGCATCCAACACGGACTTAGCAGCACACGGCTACGTTCGCACCCAAACATGGAAAGTTATCAATTCAGAAGAAACGGCTACAGGAACTAGTATCTCCTTAAAACCATCAACCAATGCAGGCGATGGATTTGAAAGCGACGCACAGCTAACCTTAACGGTGCATATTGGAAAACAGCTAAACATACAATTACATACCACCAACCAGGGTAATACCCCATTAACTTATAATTGCGCACTACATAGTTATTTTGCCATTTCATCTATCAACAGCTGTGAGTTAGCTGGCTTATTTGGACAATATTCAGATAAAACACAAGGTCACCAAATATTCGATACGCCGTTACCTTATCGGTTCAGCGAAGAAACTGACAGAGTGCATCAGGAGCAGCCAAAAACCCTCACAATCATCGATGATTCGATTAAAACTGAGATACTATCTGCAGGCCATGACAGCATAGTGGTATGGAATCCATGGCAAGATAAGTCCATCAACATGGGAGATATGGCTGATGATAGTTACCTTACTATGTTGTGTGTTGAAACAGCGATAACCCAGGGACAAGAAGTTGCGCCTAAAACAACACATGTGCTTGAGCAAATTATTAAATAGCCACTTTTTTGATAACGAAACTAAACTAATCAATCTTGTCAGACTTATTCATGAGTTGAGAAATTTTATCGAATAATTCAATTTCAATACTAAAATTTTTTGAAATATTATAAAAAAGTTTATCAACATCTGTGGCAATGAAAGATTTTCAAAGCAAAGACTGACAAAACTGAAAACATGCAGAACTATAAGATGCCTTGGATTTACAAATCTTGAGCATTATTTATAACGAAGGTGAAAAGTCAGTCATACGCATAAATACCACGTCTATTTTCTTAACCAGATCGCCATTGTTTTTGGATGCTTTATAAGCTTTTACCCAATCAGGATCAGCAATAAATGTGTTCCATTTGTGTTTTGCATCTTGCTCGCTGTCATGTTCAAGGATATAAATGAGCGTGTTCTCTGAGTCTGGGCTTTTAGTGGGCGTCCAATAGGCTACAACCTTCATATCTAAGCGTTCAAATATCTCGTGAGTATGATTTTTGAATCTAGCATGAAGAGCATCTAACTTTCCATCGTGAGTATAATAAGTCCTCATCTCGTATACTTTGGATACTGAATCTTGCGGTGGATGATTGTCTGCTGCAACAAGACTCAACGAATGAAAACTACCGACTAAAAGTAGCGTTACTTGAACAAAAAAACGGCTTATCATTTTCACGTAATTATCCCATAGGTATTTTAATAGATGGACTATAAATACTACTGCATAGAGAAATAAATACCAGAGCGTGTTGAATTCGCGGCGAAGAGGCTTTAAATATTAGACGCACCACAAATTTAATTTTTTCGTAAACAATTTTTTCCAATAAAAAAGGAGCCTTTCGGCTCCTTTTTCTTAACTATTGATATAAATCAATACTTATTCGTTACCTTCAGCTGGCGCTTCTGGTGCTGCTGGCTTTTCAGTCAAATCTTTGATGCTTAAACGTACGCGGTTTTGACGGTCGATTTCAACAACCTTAACGTCTAGGATTTGGCCTTCTTCTAAGAAGTCAGAAACCTTATTAACACGTTCGTGAGCAATTTGTGAAATATGCACTAGGCCTTCTTTGCCAGGTAAAATTTCAACAAATGCACCAAAATCAACGATGCGAGTGACTTTACCAGAGTAAGTTTTACCCGACTCAACTTCAGCCGTCACTTGTTCAATCTTAGCAATAGCGATTTGAGCTTTAGCTAGTTCTGTAGCAAAAATCTTAACAGTACCGTCATCTTCGATTTCGATATTACATTCAGATGCTTCAGTAATAGCGCGGATCATCGCGCCGCCTTTACCAATTACGTCACGGATTTTATCTTTATCTACTTTCATTTTGTAGATACGTGGAGCGAACTCAGACATCTCTTCACGAGGACCAGCAATCGCTTGGTCCATCACACCTAGAATATGCAAACGGGCTTCTTTAGCTTGTTTTAAAGCAACCTGCATGATTTCTTGTGTGATACCTTCGATTTTGATATCCATTTGTAGTGCAGTGATACCGCCAGTCGTACCGGCCACTTTAAAGTCCATATCACCTAGGTGATCTTCGTCACCCAAAATATCAGATAGAACAACAAAGCTTTCGTCATCTTTCACTAAGCCCATTGCGATACCCGCAACAGAAGCTTTAATAGGAACACCAGCATCCATTAATGCTAAAGACGTACCACAAACAGACGCCATTGAAGACGAACCATTTGATTCAGTGATTTCAGAAACAACACGAACCACATATGGAAAATCTTTTTCAGATGGCATAACCGCTTGAATACCACGTTTAGCTAGACGACCATGGCCGATTTCGCGACGCTTAGGAGAACCAACAAAACCAGTTTCACCTACACAATAAGGAGGGAAGTTGTAATGCAACATGAAGCGGCTGTCTGTTTTACCACTAAGGCCGTCAATCATCTGTGCGTCACGCTCTGTACCAAGGGTAGCAGCAACGATTGCTTGAGTTTCACCACGAGTGAACAAAGCAGAACCGTGAGTACGTGGCAACAAACCAGTTGCAACATTAAGGGCACGGATCATCGCAGGGTCACGACCATCAATACGCGGCTGACCAGCAAGAATACGTGAACGTACTACGTCACTTTCAAGTGCGTGCATCATTTCTGATACTTCTTTCGCGTCTTGGTCTGCATCGCCAGCAACAATGGTTTCAACAGTTTGGCTAGTCAAAGCATTGATTGCGTCTTTACGCTCCATCTTATCAGAAACCTGATAGGCCTCTGTCATGCCAGCTTCAGCTAATTCTTTTACTTTGGTTTTAAGCGCAGTGTTTTCTGGTTCGCCTTGCCAATTCCAAGAAGGTGTATTCACCTCAGCAGCAAACTCAGCTACAGCACCGATAACAGTTTGTAATTGCTCGTGACCATACATAACAGCACCAAGCATCACTTCTTCAGATAATATGTCTGCTTCAGATTCAACCATTAATACTGCGTTTTTAGTACCAGCAACTACTAGGTCTAGCTGGCTAGCTTCAAGTTCAGAAGTACGCGTATTTAATACATATTGCTCGTCAGTGTAACCAACTCGCGCAGCACCAATAGGACCGTTAAAAGGCATACCAGAGATTGCTAGAGCGGCAGACGCACCAATAAGAGAAATAATATCAGTTGGGATTTCAGGGTTAGCTGAAACTACAGTGATGATAATTTGAACTTCGTTCATAAACCCATTTGGGAATAATGGACGAATTGGACGGTCAATCAGACGAGACGTAAGCGTTTCGTATTCAGAAGGACGGCCTTCACGTTTGAAGAATCCACCAGGAATTTTACCCGCAGCGTAAGTTTTTTCTTGATAGTTAACCGTCAATGGGAAGAAGTCTTGACCAGGCTTAGTATTCTTTTTACCAACAACAGAAACCAATACACAAGTATCATCCATACTTGCCATTACAGCTGCGGTGGCTTGACGAGCGATTACGCCCGTTTCTAGAGTAACAGTATGCTGACCATACTGAAAAGTTTTAGTAATAGGAGTCATTTTTTTCCTTTAAATAATTTTCAAATTGTCCCACTTAGGACAATACTCTTTTTGCTTTCTATATATATCGCTTTCAAATGCGGCGCATAGTGTATACCCAAATAACTTCAAAATACACATTTCAGGGTGAATTTTAAGGGATTTAAACATGGTGAAAATTTGTTAATTGGGTTTGAATCAAAAATAGCCATCACAGGGCCTGACGGCTGGAGTAAATTCCTTTAAGAACCTCTGGAAAGGTTCAGAAATGATACCTTTAATTGGTCAGGGTATAACTGTTTTTTTTTGGAAAAATAGTCTACGGAATGGGAGAATGATAAAGAGTTTTTACGTTCGTCTACAGGTCAGAAAATTTACTTTCAATAACAACTTCAATTATATACCCCGCGGACAAACAGAAACAATCGTAGCTATTTGCCACATACTAGCTGATTTTTAATGAATAACTAACATGGCCCCCCTTTGATTAGTGTCTTGATCACTATCATTTTCTTCAATTTCAGGCTGCCCCCTAGCAAGTCTTCACAACACACATTATCAGCGTTGATAATTTTTTTATTTTTGTATGTCAAACATCAAAACTCGAATAGGTATGGCTGCCCGTGACCTTGGCGATCATTTTTTATACTTCAATCCAAGCCTTCCGGACCTCTGACATGAAATCATTGCCTATGCCTTTTTTTAAGGCATACAATAACGCGTTGCCCACTGGGGGTCATTGACACTGATGCGATAGCCTGATGGCGATCGGTTCATTTCTGTAAAACCCCTACCAAACCATTAATATCATCTAAACTTTTTACAGCAACATTAATGTTGCCATATCAGCTGCGGGCGGTATTTTAGCAAAACTCTGCTGTACCAATAATTTTGTCGAGCGGTTATAGGCAAAAGAGGCTTCCTACTAATACAAATTTTTAAGCAATTTTGGGCTTTCTCATTGAGCCTCAACAACATCAAGCATTGTTATAAACTGAGTATAAAAAAGATGCCTAAATTTATGAGATATCAATATTTCACTTCAGGAGAAAGATATTACATATCAAGCATTATTAATTGATAAAACACCTAATTTCACCTACTGATTTTGTTAACTTGAACTCACGATAAAAGGACCGACGTGATAGCAAGTCGAATAAATACATTTCGTTGCACTTTGTAATGATGGGTTTCAGTAAATATATTTAGGGTTTTACAAGCAGCCGGCTATCTTTTCAGCCAAAGCCGATAACTGGCATCTACGTTTTCTTTGGTACGCTATTCGACATGAACAGCTAGAGACGCTCAAGCAAGGATAGTTTGTTATGCACCAACCTAGTAAAAACATTTACATTCAAAACTCTCAACACAATTTGTCTAAATCATGTGGTCTACAATTTACGACTGAGCTACACATTTAACAACCGCAAGGCGGATGATTTTCTGCTGTTAGACAAGATTTTTCATTTTTATGAGGACCGCTTTGTCATATTTAACTACGATAATTTACAAAATTTATATTCTAGATTGACCATTCAACTAATGAAACTTCCAGCTAACTGCAGATTCAGATTGCTCCGTCATCGATGGCGAAACAATTAACACATCCGATTTTTCAGGTGGCGAATGCCTCTCAATTAAACAAATGACCGGCGCGAGTTTGCCAAAATCACAAACGATGCACTTGCGGATCTCGTACTCGTCGAAAAGCGAGGTGGTCTCAATCACGCCATTGCAATTGGGGCATAAATCGTGACTGGGCTCGTTGTATAATTTCGGGGTAGCATGAATTAGGTTGAACTGTTCTCCCTCATAGCCTTTTATTGAATTTTGTGAAGTCTTGGGAGTCAGCTTAAAGTTCGTTATAGCCCCCTTGATTTCGAGATAGAAACCTTGATCGGCACAGATTGAATTAGTCTCTGCTAAGCTACAAAAACGCGATGCCAAGTTAACTGTGTCCCCCATCGCTGTGTAGTGACCAAACTCTTTGCATGGAAAGTAACCCAGCGAAGCAAATCCCGTTTGAACACCAATACAAATGTTAAATGAGCTTCGCCAATTCTTTTTGTAGAAAATGTCTTTCTTCTCTCTCATCTCAAGAATTTTATAGGCCGCATCAATAACTCTTTTTTGACTGTCTTTGGCATCGCAAAAAGCCATCAACCCATCGCCTAAGTAGGCGCCAACTTTAACATTGTGTTTGGTGAGAATGAGACTGATTTCTGTTAAAAAATCAGCCATTATATCAAGCACATTTTGGTAATCTAAGCGGGATGTTTTATAACTTGAATCTTGGATATCTACAAAAATGCAGGTAATCTCTTTGCGAATGCGGCTCATTTTATGACCTCCAGACAATTTTTGTGCGCTGCTGCGCTGGAAGTAGTACAACTACACGGATTACTTAGACCGCCGAATCCATCCTGAAGAATTAATGTTTTCCTTTAATCCATTATCTTTAACCAAGTAAAATGAAAATAGCACTACTAAAGAACTAATAAGTACTCTTTAAAACAATCCATCATATGCGCTAAAACAGTGCATCATATGCGCCAAAATAAAAAACTCTTTACTTTTCATAGTTTAAGTTTTTTTAATAAAATTACTTTATTCGTTATTGTAAAAAAAGCTGACACAAATCAGCATGGTTTATCAATTGAGTAAAGGTAGAATAAAATGTCATTTCTCAAACTAATGACATAACCATCCTAAAAATACCGCCACTGCAATTTCCGTTTTTAAAATTTCAGCAAAAAATGGCTTATTTTGGAGCAAATGGCAGGACGTCATTTGAGCGAAATATGAAATAGCTTTATCTGGCCTTTATGTAAAATCGGGCGCCGAACGTGCAGGTGGTTCTTGATAAAAAGAGTCGCAGGCTGGAGGGGTTCAAGTCAAAAACGCTCATGCGGACGCCTTACGGGAAAATGGCGCGAAGCGTGCTTTTAGATCTTATCAATCAATGTTTTTGTTCGCACTTTAAAGATAACCCCCCCATATGCACTTCAATCATTTAAATCAACTTGCCCCCATCTCAACTCTGGTTAAACTACTTAATCTTATAAAATATTAAGGGATGTTATGAGGTTTATTCTTAGTTTAATGGTTTGCTTTACGTTGATGGCTTGCCAGTCAACAGTAGTCGACGCTAAAAACACAGCAAACGCAGCAGAATCAGTAGGGTTTTCATCACAACGCCTAGATAGAATTGCTCCCGCCATGCAAGGTTATATCGACCAAGGCAAACTGGCAGGCACCCTCACTTTAGTCGCGCGCAATGGCAAGATTGCTTACTTAAATGCCCAAGGCATGCAAGACAAAGAAGCCGGCAAACCTATGACTGAAGATACTATTTTCAGAATTTACTCTATGAGTAAACCAGTGACTGCAGTGGCTGCAATGACGCTTTGGGAGCAAGGCAAGTTTCATATGTTTGACCCCATTTCCAAATACTTACCCGAGTTTGCAGATATGAAAGTGTATGTCAGTGGCTCAGGTGATGAAATGGTAGTAGAAGATGCAGCTTCACCAATCCGTATTATTGACTTGTTTATGCACACCTCTGGCTTAAGTTATGGGTTTAGTAATAGCGAAGTCGATAAACTCTATCAACAAATGTTTTCCAAACCTGACGAACTGAACAGAGACAACATCATCGCAAAACTCGTAGCGATGCCTCTTACTCATCAACCCGGCACAGCATGGAATTATGGCGTTTCTACCGACGTCATTGGTTTTTTAGTTGAAAAACTTAGTGGCAAAAAACTTGGTGAATACATGCAAGAAGCTATATTCACGCCACTAGGTATGAAAGACACCGGCTTTTATGTACCCGCAGATAAAGTTGACAGACTCACACAAATTTACACAGCTGATAGAAAAACCGGTAAAACTATAGTCATGGAAAATGAACCTGTAGGCGACTTCATGAGCGATCCTGACATCCATAATGCCGGCGGCGGCTTAGTCTCCACTATGCAAGACTATTTTACCTTTGCACAAATGATGCTTAATGGCGGTGAAATCAATGGAGTCAGGATCTTAGGTAGAAAAACGGTTGAATATATGAGCAGCAACCACTTACCTAACAACTTAATTCCTTTTAACGCAGATTCACAAGGCGAAGGTTATGGTCTAGCCATGTCAGTCACAGTCGACCCAGGCATGTCAGGTTTTATGAGCTCAAAAGGAAACTTTGGTTGGGGTGGCGCTGCGTCAACTTACTTCAGAGTCGATCCACAAGAGAAAATTATAATGATCTCCATGGCCCAGTTTGTCCCCATTGGTTTTCATCGCTATCACGATGATTTTAGAAATCTGGTTTATCAAGCACTAGTCGACTAGGTCAGTTATTGACATGAAACTCAAAGCCCACTTTTAAAGTGGGCTTTTTTATAATAATTGAATTGTTTTTGCACACATGGAGAGAGTATTCAACATAATAAATGTCAAAATCATTTTTTATATTGTTCTAATAAACGTTTTGGGTGTTTACCGTCAACCATGCCCATAAATGGTCCATAAATGGAATAACCAAGCAATCGTTTCATGTCTTCTGAGCATTGCGCCACCTTCTGCTGCGAGATTGACAAGCTAAAGTTCTCTTGGCTTCGACAAAAACCTTCGCAGTATTGAGCGGTTGCAGCCAATCTAGGTTTATCAGAGTTATTTGCTCCTCCTCCATGCCACAAGGTGCCAACAAAAAAAACCACAGAGCCCCTTGGCATTTCACAACTAATTTGTTTTGCTAGATCATCTTCTGTTGGACGTTTATCACCCCATTTATGGGATCCAGGAATAATAACCGTTGCGCCATTTTCCTTAGTAAAATCATCAAGGGCCCAAATGGTCGCGGCGCCAAGGTGCCTTCTTGGTCGAGGAATAGCATATTGAGAATCATCATGGTGAATTGCCTGCTGCGTTTCACCTGGTAAAAGATTAATAATCTGCAACTGCGATAATAAATAATCTGGATACATCAGCTTATCAAGTAGAGCAAGTATCATCGGATGCTCGACTAAACCGTTACACGCAAATGTTTTGTCCATAACAGAATAGATACGTTGAGTGAGTGTTCCTTCAAAAAAGTTTCTTCCCGTATGAGTTAAATGCGGGGCGACAGCTGAAGAAATAATATCAATTTCAGCAGGCGATAAAACATTAGAGATAATCACATAGCCGTCTTTTTCGATTTGTTGCAAACTAGTTTGCAGCCAATTCTGGTTTATATTTTCGAGTGCGTCTGATTTGGTTTTCTTGTACTTGTTGGCTGTTTCGATAGCAGAATAATCGTCAATGGTTCGTTCTGTAGTATTCATTTTCTATACTCCTATGCAAACTTAAGCATCCTGTGCACCATAAAGTCAGTGCTAACGTCTCACCTCAAAATCATAGAACATAACTTAGCACAGTCTTTCTCAAAAAATGCTTCAAACATAGTTTCACTTTATGGAGCCAAGGTTCATAGCAATTAACAATGGCCATTCATCACTTTTTTCAATGGCTGTTCTGTTTAAGATAAACAACAAATATGTTCAACTAACCGCTAATTATTGAATCATAGAGAAGAGAATTTCAGTATGTCTAAATATATAAACCGCGCAGTTGTATTGGCTCAAAGGCCAAATGGCGAACCAAAAGACGAAGATTTTAGAATTGAAGTACAAACCCTGCCAGAACTAGCTGAAGGTGAAATATTAGTCCGCACTCTGTGGTTATCGTTAGACCCATATATGCGACCACGTATGAACGACATGAAGTCATATGCAGAGCCAACCCCAATTGGCGGCACCATGACAGGCGAAGTTGTTGGTGTAGTAATGGAGTCACGCTCTAGTAATTATTCAGTAGGTGACCGCATTACTGCATATGGCGGTTGGCAGGAATATTTTATCAAGCCTGATAACGCACCGATGATGTATAAAATTCAAGCCACCGATATTCCTTTACAAGCATACCTTGGTGCAGTGGGCATGACCGGTCGAACCGCTTATTTTGGACTAAAAGAAATCGGTAAACCCAAAAAGGGCGATACTTTAGTAGTCTCTGCTGCATCAGGGGCTGTTGGCGGGATTGTGGGTCAAATAGGAAAGATGCATGGCTGCAGAGTTGTTGGTATCGCCGGTGGCAGTGAAAAATGTAAGTTTGTTGTTGAAGAGTTGGGCTTTGATGTCTGCGTAGATTACAAAGCAGGAAGCCTTGAACAAGACTTGCAACAGGCCTGTCCAGATGGTGTAGATATATATTTCGAAAATGTTGGCGGTGATGTCACTCGTGCTGTTGCGAAGTTAATGAATCCTGGTTCTAGAGTACCAATATGTGGTTATGTTTCTAATTATAACGATACAGATATAAGTAAAATACAAACGCCACAGGACATTCTAGCGACATCTCCCAATCCACCAGTCGGTCGTTTTTTTATACAAACTGAATGGCAAGATCAACATGCTCAAACCACCCAAAAATTGGCGCAATGGGTCAAGAATGGCGAATTGGTATACCGTGAATCAATTGTCGAAGGCATTGAACAATCAATATCTGCGTTTCAAGGTATGTTAACAGGCAAAAACTTTGGCAAACAGTTGGTTCGTATTTCAGCTGAATAATCACAGGTATTCATGCCGATATCTGCAAGACGCAGTCTATCGGCAAAAATTCGGTTACAGTTTTAGCTAATTCCTTTCTAACGTTGGAGTGGCACACCTTGAGATTACTAGCCGCCAACCCGAGTCCTGCTCTGCAAGAATATGCTTACAAATTATTGAGATGAGATGCACACCCTTCGTATAGAAAATTCACATTCAAGCGCATAACCAAGACACATCAGTTGAAGGACACGGACTAGCGATGTCAGGCTTTATGAGTTCTAAAGGTATCTTTGGTTGGGGCGCTATGATGCTTGCGTTCTAAATTAACAGTTTCATGTGCTTGGACCTTGTTTGATTGAGACTAAACGGTAGCTTTTATCCCTTGTGGGGTGAGTTCAAATGCCCTGGCAATAGTCAAAGTTATAGGAAAGCCCAACATCAACATAATCACCACAAAACGAAAAGTTAAGAGGAATAATAAAACCTTCGAAAGTGCTGTTGCCCACAGGGATAATTAATCAAATCACCACTGCATAAAAGGTCGCAACTCGATCAATGTGACAGTGCTTTAACTCATGCCAAAGTCCCACTAAGCCTACATTATTTGAATGTGAATTTAGTAATATCCTTAGGTGTTTGCTAATTATGCAGTCGGTTAATCTCACCCCAACCATCTAATATTTCCATACTCATAAGTTACTTCAATTAACATCCGTACCAAAGTTCGAGTGGCGTGAGTTCGAAAAGCTTTGTTATGAGTTTTTTTTACTTCTCACTATTTTTACAACACGACTATATGAGATTTCTGATAGATTCCAGGTGTATCCATCAAAATTAGTTGTATTCACAAATTGAATAACAACCGTGTCTATGTCGTTGTGATATTTGGCAATACTCTGATAACCAATAACTAGGCCTGTATGTTCGTAAACGTAAATCGAGGAATAGATTTCCTGCTCATCTTCATCAAATAATGAACCATCGTTTAATGCCCTTAAGAATATGCCCACATCCTCTGCTGTAGCTAACATTCCCACTTCATCAGTCTTAAAATCTTCCTCATAACCAACGTAATAACCACTCATAACATCGTCTATATTCACTTCACTCAGCGAACCGAACGTATTGTTTAGCTTGAGTGGTATCAAAATTTTCTCCTTGATATATTGATGATTGTTATACCCCACCACTTTATCAATGAGTTTTCGAAGCAATAAATAATTAGTGTTTGAATATCCGTAATCTTCATCTGGTTCAAAGCTAGCTGGCATTTCAATGGCTAATTCAAGTGCTGCTTCAGTGCTATTTGGTTGGTTTTCCCAAAAGCCAGGGTGGTCGACGTAGTTGGGAATGCCACTCCGATGTTGCACCATCAATCTCAATGTGATTTTTTCTGCATTTTCAATCCTTCCCACAAGTTCGGGAAAGTAGTCAGCGAGCGTTTTATCCAATGACAAAAGCTTGTCATTCGTTAATTTGGCGACAGCAGCAGCGACATACAACTTGCCGATACTCGCAATCTTGAATAAGGCTTTCGGGTCAGCAGGTATTTTATTTTTTCGGTCATGCCAGCCAGCTGAATAAAATGCTGGTTCCTTGCCTGCTTCGTCCACATAAACAATCATTCCATCAAACCCATGACCAATGGCTTTATTGACTTGTTCTTGAACCGTATCTGGTAGTGGTAATAACCAAGTCCATACCAAAATCCATGGTACGAAGAACAAGGAAATTGTGGTTCCAATTATCAGTACGATCCTAAGTATTCGTTTTGTTAGTTTCTTATCCATGATTTTAACCATTATCTTTTGATTTCATTTCCTAAGTTTAAATATCAACGAAGATTAGTAATGTCTTCATTTAGCGCATATTTTTTATCTGTGACTATAGCTTCTAAAACTTCGATTCTGTCATTTTGGCTTTTGAGATGCCGACTTACCGCATCTTCCACTTCAGCATTTAAGTTGATATTGGTAACTTTCAAAGCTTCCACTTCTAACTCTTTTAATTTTCTTTTATTGACGATATTGGTAATTGCTATTACCAATATCGTGCTCAACACTGCGCCAATACTTAAAAACAACCATAAGTTAACTACCATTTTTCTCTCCTTTATATTTATCAATAAATCGACTTATTAACTAACCTTTATTTCACTATCGTTTTCAAAAAATGACTCTGTATCCGGTCTTAACCGACCATTTTATCAGCGCCTATCTTTTCTTAATAGTTGTATTGGTTTTGCTCCCTTTTTTGTCTTCTATTAAATTTAAATAAACATCGAGATTTGCGCTTTCCATTTAAGACAGCCCCGATGAACGTAGAGCGAATAAATGCGTCATAGAGCAGTACAGAAATCAATATCGTTATCGCAAATATGACTACAAGTTTAATTAACCAGTAAACGGATAGTTCTGCGAAGGCAATCTGCAACCATATGACTAAAGGTAAATGGATAAGGTAAAGCCAATAGGAAGAGTCAGCAATGTAACGAACCACTTTATTTGGACCAGTGAATATGCGCTTGCATAGCCCTAAAGTGAGCGACACGAGAGACCACATCATAATTGCGTAATTCAGGATGAAACACACTTTAAGCACCTTATATTGTGGATGACCAAATTTCATTTCAAAACTGGATATCCATATCGTAACAACTATCGAAATAATACAGAGTATGAACTTGCCCCAAGTTACGCTAGCAAATCTATCTATCAGAGACGATTGGCGATGTATTAACCAGCCGAAGAGGAAGAAACCACCATACAGCAATGAAACCGGAATATGCGGCACAAGAGACTTATCCGCGGTATCAATGCCCCAATGATCCATAAACCAGAGACAAGCCGCAGTGGGAATAGAAAGTGTCAAAATAGCTAACCTTGAGTTGCATAACCAAACAGTGAGTCTATCGGCCAGTTGAGTCAACTTGCTTCTAATTGGCTTGTGTAAACCTATTAAATGACGAACCAAAAGCACAGCTACGGATATCAACAACAGGTAATACAAAAACCATAGGTGTGTACCAACGAGTAGCCCATTTGGTAGCCCGCCTAAACTTTTTAGGCCCTCTAAAAGTGCGTTCAAGATATTTACATCACCACGCATACTCTGGGCCCCCATTATCCAACTGGATGCAAGCAGAGGTCGAAGCAAAAACCAGCCGATAACTAATGGAATACCAATTCTGATTAACCGTGATTTAAGAAACCCACCAATGCCTTGTTGATGAAACGTCATATGGCTGAAGAATCCAGCGATAAGGAAAAACAACTCCATCCGAAAAGAGTGGCTGATCAGCATAAATATGGGAACGAACTCATTGGTTGATATGTCCATAACAGCCCATCCAATAAAAATCGGCATAAATGAGATGCAGCTGTGAAAAACAATTCCCAACATCAATGCAAAGCCCCTAGCTGCATCTAGGTAATCAAGCCTGATATTATTTTGTTGTTGCATATTTATGGCCCCGTTTTCGACGAAGTTAATGAATAATGGTTAAGAGCTTGGGTATGAAATCCCTTTTTTAATTAATAAAAGCTGACTTCATCGACCTCAAAATCAAAATTAGCTTTTTGTAAGGCAAAGGCTACGATGCTTAGGCCGTTAATTGTCTTGGTATTAAGTGAGGTTTGCTCAGACCAAGCACGCTTCATGGATTTAAAGGGAATTTTTATTTCATGAAACTTACCATCTGCTGCCACCACAACTTGTGCAGCGTGATAATCGAAGTTTGTTACTTCAATACTATTGGCAGAAATTGAAATATTGCCCGCGTTGATCTTAACTAGAAGCCGAATTCCGTCAAATTCGCTAGCATCCAAAGGTTGGCCTTGTGGATCTAGGTGAAAAACAGAGCTTGCCCAACCAGGTTGTCCACGTGGAGGATCAATTTCACCTTTTAGACGCATTACGCCCTCAGCCACATTTATTTCGGTAGTAGTATTACCTCCAGCCATTGTGTCATTTATGAATTGGCGGGCAATGCCTAAACTGTTATTTGTAGCATCGTTAAAATCATCTATTTTAGCGTTTGTATTAATGCTGTCTGCCGCGGACATAGATGGTGATCCTAAACATAAGCCAGAAAAGGCAAGAAGTGAGACTATGGCAATGAAGCCTCTTAGGTTTAATGCTGTTTTAAATTGTGTTTTCATATTCTGTCTTCCAAATTAAATAGTTGTGCGTCTAATTACGACGTCATTGAAATTGAACACAGCAATGCGGTGTCTTCTAATAAGTGCCCAAACGTTGTAAATAGGTGACAAGAAAGTTGAATTAATTCTTGATGCAGTAAAAAATTTAATTTTTTGAAAAAATCTGTCACCTAAAGCTGAAAAGAAGGCACATAGTAGATTGAAGCCAGAGTTAGAGTTGAAGAGACATGAGTATTTTTACGAAAAGAAACCCAATAACGGGTGCTAACGACAGCGTTTTAGTGATGTCTTCATTGGGAGGCGATCGCAATGCATTTTGTGAAATTGTCACCCGATACCAGAATTTACTGTGTTCATTAGCCTATTCGGCAGTTGGCGACCTAAAACATAGTGAGGACATCGCACAGGAGGTGTTTGTTGAAGCATGGAAAAAGCTCGACACCCTAATAGATCCAGAGAAATTAAAGTCTTGGCTTTGTGGCATATTGCGCTTTAAGGTGAGCCATTACCGGAGAAAGGAACAAAAACAACCGTTAAAAGACGCTCAAGAATTAGATGAAAAAGACTTGAATGAGTTTAGCCATGAAAAAATGGAAGATGTAGCTATACGTCAACAAGAACAATCACTGCTTTGGAAAGCCTTAGACAACATGGATGACATCTATCGAGAACCGCTTATCTTATTTTACCGTGAACAAAATTCTGTCGAACACGTGGCCCTTGAGTTAGACCTAACCGAAGATACCGTAAAACAGCGATTGTCCAGAGGTCGAAAGATGCTGCAAAAATCGATGGTCAAATTCGTAGAAGAAACATTAGTGAAAAGTAAGCCGGGCTTAGGGTTTACTGCAGGTGTGCTAACAGCTATTACGAGTATTACTCCACCAGCAAAAGCGGCAGCATTAGGAGCCGGGGCTGTGAAAACAGGTTCATTGTTCAAGTTCGTAACTGTATTAACGTCATTAGCCGCATTTTCTGGTGTTATCAGTACATTTTTTGGCTTAAAAGCCAACCTTGCCCAGTCGCGGACTCAACGGGAGCGCCACCAAGCAATAAAAATCGTAGCGCTGTTTATGTTTTTTGCAGTCGTTTTTGTTGCGGGTATGCTTACATTGAAGATTATAGCTTTGAGTGACAATGGCAATGTTGGAATTTATGCGGTTGCCGCGCAATTATTAGTAGTTGCGTACGTTGCTAGTAATTTAATTCTAGTCGCTGGCATGTTTAAAAGCATGCGAAAGCTTAGGTCCCAAGAGCGCTTATTTCATCCTGAAGCGTTCCTAAGTCAAGTGGATCAAAAAGATTCCAAGCAACGTGAATACAAAAGTCAGTTGAGCTTATTTGGTATCCCGTTGTTTCACTTTCAGTTTGGAAGGCCTGAAGTTGCCGATAAGCCTGCTTTTGGATGGATTTCGGGTGGAAACCAAGCCTATGGATTACTATTTGCTTGGGGCGGTATTGCTGTAGCTCCAATCAGTGTGGGTATCGTTTCTATAGGTGTAATAAGTGTTGGTGCCGTAGGTTTTGGATTAATAGGCATTGGAGTAGTAGGTATTGGCGTAATCGGTTTTGGCGCATCTGTAATCGCCTACAAAGCTTACGCCTCATTTTCAGCACTTGGATGGGAAAGCACCTTTAGCAATGGTTTTTCAATTGCGAAAGACGCCGCCATAGGGCCTATTGCTCAGGCTGCTCAAGTCAACAACGAGCAAGCATATGAAATTTCCAATCTGGCAGGGCTGGGCCAGTATCACCTATGGATTTTAGCCACTATTGCGTTAGTTGTTATCATTCCTGCCATATGGCATTCACATAAAGTTCGTCAACGAATGAAATAGGAAATGAATAGCCTAAGCAGTCATCGGCTCTGACCTCGAAGGTTTGTTTTAATTAAAGAAACCTTGGTAACAAGATAAATAATGTACTGATCACAAAGCCAATAATCGCTTCCCAAATGGAAAGAGGCTTTTGTTTTAGCATATTGAAATAGGCTGCCCATAGAGCAACTAATGATAATGGCAGAAGTATAGCAATAGAAAACGAAGGTAGAGGTGTATCTATTATGCCTGTCCAACTGAAGATGATCTCTTCAGAAGCCGCGTGTCCAAATGAGGCTAAATACAAGTTAGCTTGCGAATATTTTGTGAATACAAATACACCACTTAACAACAATAAAATGGCAATATACAACGGAATGAATTGTTCGTAACATTGCGCTGAAAACCAAACCTGCGGGTTGATATTAAATTCTACTTGCATAAAAAATCGCATGCTAAAAAACAAACCACCAAGTGATAATACACAGGCTATTAATTGGGTTAGATTAGAATTTTTAACATTCAATTTGTTATCCATCTTTGTGCACATCCCATAAGCTAATATTAAGTTTCTATCACAACCGCTCTTTTAGATTATTTTTCAGTTAATCACGGTTAAAGCATTGTAATTTATCAACAGACTTTATTAATAACAGTCTGTTGATATAAATACATTAGGATGTTTATTCAGAATATATTTCAAATTCTTCTAGTTGATTCAATTCTTGTGCTGCTTCCATTGCCTGGCTACCAAAACCTTGCATTAACCATTTAGTAAGAGGTTTGTTTATGTTTTCTGGCGACAACTGGCAATAAAGGTACACTGCCAATACACCAAGCAATAATGAAAATACGGCTTGAGATATCAGCCAGTGTGTGTCGCCCAACACATATATATCAACACCAAATACGACATCGAAAAAAATCAACAAGTAGGCAAAATAGAACGGTAGGATCATCAGAGATATGCGCAAAAAATAAAGCGCAGACAATCTTATTTTATTGAGTTTGTGCTGAACGTCTAAAACAGGTTTTGTATAGTCCAAAGTAAATAATTTTTCCAATTGTAAGATTGCACCAACAAAGATTAACAACGACCACAGAAGTGCGACGCTACCAGATAACACCATATGTACTTCATTTAAATGGGTAAAAATGAAGTAACCAGAAAAATTGGCCATTAACGCGCCGACTATTAACGAAAAGACATTCAATCCCAAATAACCACGCATTTTATGTTGGGCTTTGTGGGTTTTAATTTCTTTTAGTGTAATCGTATTTAAACGCATGCTTTGTTGCAGTTGTTTTTCTTGCGCAGCCCATAATTGGGTAAGATCTTGTACATTATTCATAATAATCACCGGTTAAAATATTCTTTGTTTAATTGCTGTTTTATACGTGAGAGACGTGTCCCAACATTACTGGCTGAAACTTTCAGAACATCAGAAATGGCAGCATAATCCAGTCCGTCTAAATGCATAATGAACATCGCTCGGTCAAATTTATTAAGACGCTGTAACATTCGCTGAATTTCAAGCATCATTTCTTCGTTGCCACTTTCTTGCGGTTCATCGAGTAACATCACATCAGTTGTGATGTGATACTTCTTCCTGAGTGAATCACTTCTAAGGAAAGAAATGGCGGTGTTCATTGCCACTCGATAAACCCATGTACTCAACTTAAAAGCGGGGGCATAACTGTTAAATGACCTCCACAACTGCAATGTTATGTCCTGGATCAGGTCGCGCTGGTCTTCCTGACAATAGCTGTAACTGCGGGCGATCTTGTAAAGAATGCCTTTATGTTCTGAAAGCAATGATTCAAACCGCGCTTCTTTGGTGTTTGACATCAAATTGATTCATCTAGCAATGCATGTGTTTTAGCCCATTTTGTAAGATGCTTCATCGCAGTGTCAGAGTGACGGATACCGTTATGAGTTTGTCCGGCAACAATTTGTACCTCTGCTTGTTGTGCATATTTCATCGCCTCGGGAAAAGCGTTTGCATCAAATGCTTCATCGGACAAACCAACTAATGTCAGTAGCGGCGAATCGATCAAACCTAAGGATTGTTGATAATTTTCAGGACTGGTGCTTATCATGGCACGATAACTATATTGGTTGGTTCCCAATTGTGCAGGCATGTTGAAAAACATGACAGGCAAATGATCGTAAACAGAGTCTCCCATTTGATTTAATTGATACACAGCTACAATCCTTGGAATATGCAGTTTCAAAAAGGGCTCATTATCGGATTCTGCTGGTAGTGCAGGCTTTTTCATGGTGGGGGCACTCACACCTAGGTTAGGAGCAAACAATACATAACCATCAATATTAATATGTTCCGCTAGTGAAGCATGTATCAATGCAATACCTCCTCCCATAGAATGCCCGGCGATAATTATCTTATTGTTCGGCTTACTTTTCTGAATATAACGTAAGACATCTTCCACATCATCTGCATATTGATTCTTATAGTTCACATCACCCTTAATGCCACCTGACTGACCATGACCTCTAAAGTCCATTGCATATACATTAGCATGCAATGCATCTCTAATTTTACCAGCCATAATGTTGTAGGTGTAACTCGAAGAGGCAGCACCGTGTAATAACAACACACTGTTTTTGCCCCAGTGTGAATATAGATTGATATGTAATGGTATTCCGTCTTTAGCATTAATACTTAAGGACTCAGCCTTATTCGGTTGGGATAATCCTAGGTCAGCCAACTGCTCTACCGTTAGTGTTGAGGGCAATGCAGCAAAGTCCGGTTGCGGTGCGTTTATCATGGCGATAGCGCTGGCTTTAGCATTCTCCTCTATGGCAGGCTGCTGAGAAAAGGCTAGCGAAGCCATGGCCAATAATCCAATACATGTGAATATTTTTGAAAATTGATACATACATACTCCTACTTTGTTATAACTATATAATTATTCGCATCAGCCCACTAAAAATCACAACACAGATAAAAAAATCGATTGTCTGAGTTTAGTCAACATAAAATATCTTTAGGTGCACTTAACGGCGCAGAGTTGCGCTTAGTTACCAAGATGTAAGGTGTGTGATTTTGGTAACTCTGAGGTAGCCTGTTTTAGGCCTTAATTCACACACACACTTCAAAGCGAATATTTTTCAATTTTCCATAATCATTCCTGTAGTTTCCTGACCGTCCAAATTGACACCTAGTGAATTGAAAAACCCTATGTTATTTTCTAAACATGTTTATTTTTAAGCATCCAAAAAAGAGAAGATATTAGTGTCATCAAAGGAT